>Ga0325410_1004417_pt1 | contig 15724 bp, 10 predicted proteins | sample PopdelMetagenome_16_FD_206182 | JGI IMG/M metagenome (GOLD analysis project Ga0325410, IMG submission 206182) | Populus deltoides microbial communities from Bellville, Georgia, United States - Xylem-PdIQD-R3 | ecosystem: Host-associated > Plants > Phyllosphere > Stem > Wood/Secondary xylem...
TTAGCTTGTACTGTAACCCATGGAGCTTGCATTGCCGCGTATATTCAAGATTTCGGATTGGATTGTGATGATCGGGGCAAGAAGGCTTGTTTTTGGACAGTAAGAAGTGAGTGAGGGAGCGACTCTGGCATCTGCATTGTTGGCGTGGCGAGCGAGGTGAGCTGTTGTGTTTGATTTCAAGCATTTTGATTGTGGTTTGTCAATTCCAAGTGTTTTTTCCATTTCGTGGGAAGATTAATTGTCATTCATGCGTGTATTTGTGCACATAATTTATACCGGTGTAGTAATTGGAGAGCTGAGGATGCATAAATTTGTAGAAGTTGGAAAATAATGCTAGGTATTGGTTTTCTAGTTAAAAAATGAACTATGGGAACGAGTCTAATTGGGATTTTGTGATTTTCTTGAGAAATTTTGGTTGTTATTATTATTTATTTATTTTGCGTAGTGGGTATTTACTCTGGGTGATCTTCAGAATAGGGGTTGTTTTCTCGTTATAACTTTGGGGATTTTAGCTCAAAGGAGTTAGTGGTCGGTGTGCCTATTATAAATGAAATTTCAGAAGTTTATTAGCTGAGATACTGGTTCCACTTATTGCAGGTGACCTAGAAGAAAGCTGAAGTGACGTGCTGGTTAAAATGTCAAAGTTTCCCTCCTCCAAACCAGAAGAATATACATCCTCATCTACTTCTGGGACTAAGTATCCTACTCTCAAGTTAAGTTAGCTCATAAACTCTACCTCACTCTGCTAATATTTTAGTCTCGGGTTAACTTTTTATTCCCTTCCTAGTTCCTGCTATGAGAAACACACTGCCATAACTGTGTTGCTACTGAGCCAAAAAGAAAGGCAAGTGAAATGAAGTTCAAAACAATCTAATTTAAAGAATATATCATTGTGTTAACTGCTCTAACCTGTAGTTCTTGAGAATTAAATACTAATTAATTATGAGCTAATGGATTGGCTGATTACATGTAGGGAATGAGATGGAACACCTGAAATGGATGACCCTGAAGATACGATTGCTGCAGTTGCTCGCTTCATTGAAAAGCTGCATTCCAGGATAACTTCACCACCTGAAAAGGAACTTGTAACAGCTTATCTGCTTCGTCTTGCCAAAGCAAGAAAGGAGACAAGGACAGTCATTGGTTCTCATGCCCAAGCAAGGCCATTATTCATATCCATTCTCAGGAGTGGTACTTCTGAAGCAAAAGGTTAATGTTGCTGCGACTCTCAGTGCTTTGTGCAAAGATGACGGTTTACAAGTGAAGCTACTTCTTGGTGGGTGCATACCACCTTTACTTTCACTTCTGAAGTCTAAATCAATTGAGGCTAGGAAGGCTGCAGCAGAAGCTATATATGAAGTTTCCTCTGGCCGGTCTCTGATGATCAAGTCGGTATCAAGATTTGCCCAGAAGGTGTGACACCGACCTTATGGGAACAGTTTAATCCAAAGAACAAGCAGGACAAAGTGGTTCAAGGGTTTGTTACTGGGGCACTGAGAAATCTTAGCAGGGACAAGGATAATTATTGGAGAGCAACGATTGAGGCTGGAGGAGTGGATATCCCCGTGGGTCTTCTCTCTTCTGACAATGCTGCTGCCCAGTCCAATGCAGCTTCTCTATTGGCCCTTCTAATGTTGGCATTTGGTGATAGTATACCAAAAGTAATTGATTCTGGAGCTGTGCAAGCTTTGCTTCAACTTGTGGATCAGAATAGTGATATTTCTGTTCGCGCTAGCGCTGCTGATGCTTTGGAAGCTCTTTCCTCAAACTCAACAAAGGCCAAGAAAGCTATTGTAGATGCTGGTGGTGTTACCATTCTCATTGGGGCCATAGTTGCTCCTTCTAAAGAGTGCATGCAAGGGGAGTTTGGCCAGGCTCTGCAGGGGCTTGCGACATGAGCTCTAGCAAATATATGTGGCGGGATATCTGCCTTGATATTATATCTTGGAGAACTATCACAGCCTCCTCTTCTTGCCGCGCCATTTGCTGATATCACCGGATCACTTACCGATGCTTTGATGGTCTTCGAGCAAAATGCTGGTGCTGATGAGGAAAGTTTTGATGCAACCAAGATAGAGGATATACTAGTAAAGCTTCTGGAGCCGCATTAATAAGCTGGTTCAGGAACGTGTCCTTGAGGCCATGGCAAGCCTGTGTGGCAATATCTACCTCTCAAGATGTCTTGATCATGCAGAAGCAAAGAAGGTCCTTGTTGGGCTCATAACAATGGCTGCTGGGGATCCACAGGAGTGTCTAATACTTACTTTGACCAGCCTATGCTGTGACAGGGTAGGCATCTGCGATGCCTTTGGCAAGAGAGAAGGATTCAGTTGCTAATTAATATCATTACTGGGATTATCCAGTGAGCGGCATCAAGAATATGGTGTTTGTTTTCTGGTAATCCTAACTGATCAGGTTGATGACAGTAAGTGGGCTATCATTGCTGGTGGTGGGATTCCTCATCTTGTGCAGATGTTAGAGACAGGGTCTCAGAAGGCAAGGGAGGGTGCAGCACATATTCTCTGGAATCTGTGCTGTCATAGTGAAGACATCCGTGCCTGTGTTGAAAATGCTGGAGCCGGCAACAATCTGTTCTGCCATAACGGGCGAAGATATCACAACGATTCTAGCGACAAGATGAAAAGGCTTTTTTGGTCACCGAGAAATACCGCAGAGCCTCCCATATCATTTGCATGCTACAACTATTTTTTTATTTTAATAATATTTTATATTTATTAAAAAATAAAATTACTATCAACTAACTTGATAATAATAATTAAAAAAAAAAGACACACATTGAAAAGATAAAAAAAGCTTATGGATGCAAGCTTTAAAATTTTTGTTTTTAAAAGCAATTAAGTTATTTTATTGTTTTAAAAAAAAGTTAAAAAACTAAAAAGTTTCTAAACATAAGTTTTAAAAATTTTGTTTTAAAAGATAAATTAATAATTTTATTTTTTTAAAAATGAAAATTACAATTTTACCCACAATCAATGTGATAATGATAAATTGTGATAATGAAAAATGTGCCTTAAAAAACATAAAAATACTCAACACCAAGATTATTAATTTTTTTAAGAGGTAAAATAATAGCCAGTGGTGAAATATAAATGTACAATGAGTATCCCTTCAGAGGAAGTTTTATTTTAATAATTTAATATTTATAGACTTCAACCTTTAATTTCGTAGAAGCAAAAGCCGGCAAACGAAAAATAGTATTTTTTTCAAAGTAATTTTTAGAAATATATTAAAATAATATTTTTTTATTTTTTAAAAATTATTTTTTACATGCATGAGATCTAGAAATATCAAAATAATATTAATTTAAAATAAAAAAAATTCAAAAAAAAATTTATGCTTCCACCTAGTCTGGTACAATTGTCATTCCTATCGATCACCTAACAGCCATGATAAACTCTAAACATCCGGCTGTATCAAGACTTCGAAAAAATATGCAGGAAGGAAGGCTTCAAAAAGTCTCTGCGTCTTCAAAGATGAGGGGAGTGAAAAGTAAAGCTTCGATTTGGTTGCGGACCTTGTGGCCACGGTATATCAGAGTCGCCAATTGAGGAAAAAGAAAAGTTGACAGTCCATGTCTTGAACCATGCCCGTCCCTAACGGCGCCTACTAATTTTACTTTCATGCAGAAACTCATAGATTTAAGAAAAAGAATTCTAAACAGCATACACATTTTCTCTACCGTCATGGTACAGAACGAGGTCAGAAAATTATAGTTTTAAAACCCGATCCGATCATTGACCCGGTCTAGTGATCGGGTCATGAATCAGATAGACCAGAATCAACCCAAAAAAAAAAATATACCTATATAAAACATCTGATTACTTACAAACCCATGCACAGCCTCAATTATATATACTGGTAAAGCAGCAGCGAGGCAGACGGTCGCAACAGTACCCCCTCTACCATGCATGTTGCCCTTGGACTCCAAGGCTTGGAGGCTATCTACTCTAAAAGATTTTACATACATGTCTACTTTCAAATCTGAGGATTTCTGGCTAGCATCTTCAGTTGAATGTTTCAAATTACTATATATAAATATATAATACAGGGGCTAGTACCAAGTTTTGTATCTTAAAGGAATAACTAGATAAGAAGTAGAGAGACAAAGAATTCAAGAGAGAGAGGAGCTTTCAAAGATTCCATTAATAGACTAAAAATAAGTGAATTAGCTAAATTATGATTACTAACTGACTAACTGTGGTATCTGCATCAGCAATGATAACCCATGCAATTGCAACAATTCTACATTAGTGCATCGTTCATCTCGTTGTAGTGTGATCTTCATATATATATATATATATATATATATATATATATATATATATATATATAAATAAAAGGAGGCCGGGTCTCAGCCGGGTTTACCCGGGTCGACCGGGTTTCACCGGGCCAACTCCCAGGCGGGTTTTTACTTAGACCTGAACCGGTCTCATGCCCTGGTCGGCCGGATCTCGGGTCGGTCCGGGTTTCAAAACTATGCAGAAAATCAAACGGGATAAAGGGGGATAAAGGGCAAGAGAGAGGAAGGCGAAATGTTAATTTGGAAAGGAGGTCTGGTAAATTCTGATATTGTTATTTTAGAATTATTAATCCGAGTGAGTTTTTTAAGAGATCAGTTAAGAGTTTGCAGTATACCAGAAGCTAATCTCCAAGATTATCTGCCTTTGAACAGGCAGTACCACATGCATCATCCTTTGTCAGTTTCGTCCAAGAATTTTCATGCAGCGGAATGTCCACAGCATCTTAGCTTTGATTATCCTCCTTGTGCTTTCACATCTTGTTTCACGTTTTATGCTCCTTTATGGTGAGAGAAGAAAAAGGCACTCAACAGATGATGGGGAACACTGGAACTGTGGCAGACATTCAAAGGCAACAAAAAAGATGTGGCCATCAACTGAAAAATATGACAATCAAACAAGCTAAGCTGCAAAGACGCAGGCATTTTAACTTGCTAGTAGCTCCAAACTTTACATCTTACATATCCATAACTTGAGGACTGCATAAGCAAGGATTCAATGTCTCGGAGCGGAATTCAGAAGAAATACCATAGGGCAAACAAAAGTAGCATCAAACTAATTTGCGGCTGCAACCAATGCAGATCGAGCCCTAGTAAAGGAAGCAATAAGTGATCCAAGTTGTAGCTTATCATTGCACCCAAAGCTCAACCTGTATCTGCAAGATTATAGGAATAGAGATTAAAGCAAAAATATAACTATGTTCATTTGTTTTTTTTAATGGGGTAAAATGTGTATTCAGCTTCCCGATGTGAATGCATATGCATGTCAGCCTGCAATGGTTTAATGCACAATGTGGCGCTTACCCTTGCTACAAAACAAGGATACCAAGCCATGCATCAATCCACATATAAAAGAAAAAACGCAACGGAATAAGAGAGAAGATTGTGTACATACTCTACATCAGCCAAATCATTGATCAATGGCACTCGGATATCTGATTGCATCTTAATCTTGAAAACAAACCTGCTGGCATAATACAGTGAGATGACATCGACCCATAATAATCAGAGTGGTACCTAAATTATGCATAGCACTTACATGGTCACTTCTCTTACAATATCAACCAAGGCCAAACCTTTCCTTGTCTTAATTTCAGAAATTCCTGTGGAGCATAAGTACAGAAAAATGAAAAATAGAAAATCAATCATAATTTGCAAATTACAACAAACAATCAAATCATAAATGGAAATTATACATACGTTTATAGCTCTCTGAAAAAGATTCATTCAGAAGCCAGTGGGTTATTTGCTGCACATCTTGGGGCAATGGGTTTCCAGTGCACAGGTAAACAGCTTCTTCTGTAATTTGTTGAGAAGCCATGTGAGTCGACTGCATGCATCAGGAAAAAAACATCAAGAATTTCATTTTGGATTCATTAACACAAAACAATCGACAGAAATTTGGGGCCAAACAGAGGCATGCCAGAAGGACTGGGCCCCAGCCCTTGGCATTGGTAAGGATTATAAAAGGCTTTCAGCTTTCCCTTTGCCTTTTGGGTTGAATTTCTTTTCCTGCATAATTACAGTAAAGCATGCACGCACACACTCAGAGCAAATAAAGCATCCATGTGTTCATATTATGCATTTCTACGATATTCTAGAAAAAAACTTGACAGTAATAATGAAAAATCCCAATGGTCAGGTTCAATTAAAGGATAATACAATTGCAGATAATATATATATAAAACAAACTGACGATCATTTGCCACATTAGTCCCATGTCCACAGTAAACTGGGAATAGCCAGCACTTCTTAAAACTGTAACATCAAAAGAAGAATGTTCTGAATTCTCTGATCCATGTATCAGATATGTAAAAACATAGCCCCGCCATCACCTAACCATGCAGACACACTGATGCAGAGACATGAAGGGATAAAAAGAATAAGTAATTTTAGTACCTGCAGTATATTCAAAGCCTTTCTCATGTCACCATTGCTAAGACATTTAAGCGCCTCTAGGCCACTCTCTGGTACATCAAGCCTGATCCAGGAGCATTTCGTTAAATGTACTGCTGCATTAAGTCTAATGCATTGCATGAGTCAAAAACCTATTATTCATTCCCAGTTTCCTTCGAATTTCAGAGTACAAAGTAAAAAAAAAAAAAACATGAAGAGAAAGCAGTTCTCACAAGCAAGCTAGAGTTCATGAATCAGGGCAAACGACTCTAAAAGGCAACCCAAGTTTTTGCCTTCACACAAGCAAGCCTTCAAAATTTTCATTTGTTTTCATTTTAAAGTCCAAGTATAATTTCAAGCTTGAAGAAGCTATATATGTTCAACTGTAAGAAAAGTAAGATACAAGCCCCTGTCTGAAATGATTTACAGACTAAGTAAGAGCTTTGTCTAAAAATGGTGAGAAATGCTAGTAAGAAAATAACAATACAGAAGTGAGAATCTAAAATAAATCTAGGTTACAACCTACAAAATGGGAACAAAAAATGAAGCAATAGAAACAGATATCCTTGAGAACAAGGAATATCATGCTCACCCTTCAGCCTCTATGACATGTTTAAGTCGTTCACCAACATGCATTGGATCAAGAGGAGCAAATCGAAATCGAGTACATCGAGACTGTAGTGCTGGGATAATCTTGTTCACATGATTGCAGATAAGTGCAAACCTGGTGTTCTTCGTATATTTCTCAATTACTACACAAAAAAGGATAAAAAAGTCAGTGGAAGGAAATTAACTTAAAGCTGGGAAAGAATGGAGTGCACGATCAACTCATACCTCTACGCAAGGCAAATTGTGCATCCTTTGTCATTGCATCTGCTTCATCAAGTAAAACCAACTTTACAGATGCCTTTGCGCTGCAAACATAAAATTCTTTTGTGATCAGCTCCGATAATAAGTTGTCATTGAGCCATGCTTTTCAAGCTGATCTACCTTGCAAAATTTGAGTTACAAAAAGAAAAAATGCTCTATAAACAACACAGTATCCCTCTTGACAGCTCAAAACCCCCTCCCCTACTAAGGCAAATCCACAGCTAAATCAAAGCTCACCAACCACTCAAAACCTACTTCAATGATTGCAGCCACGCTAAAACACCAAGCACACAATTGCAAGCATATAGAGTAACATAGCAATGACAAAAAGAGGCTGGAAATATAAAAAGCATCATAATCATGTGCATTTAGTCAAATACTACCCAAAAGAGAAGCTCTGAGTGCTAGCGAAATCTTGTATTTGCTTCCGCACAACGTCTATTCCTCTATCATCTGATGCATTCAACTCCAAAATCATATTGTGGTACTGCGCTCCGTAAAGTTTACGCGCCACAGCAAGAATTGTTGACGTTTTGCCCGTGCCAGGAGGGCCATATAACAAGAGATGCGGTAATCTGTTTTCACTGGTCAGCCTATCAACTATTCACAAGGACAGAAAAATCACAGGTTATTAGAAACATCTTACAAAATAAAAATCAACACTAGCACCAGTACCAATTTCATAATTATTAGCTAACACACAGAATCTGAACCTAGACCCTGAACCCTAGATGAAGAGTTATGAATTAGTGAATTTTGAGCTGAAGCCCTGATTTTAGAATCCAATTAGCTTTAAAAAATGGCACGCGTGTAAATAACCGAAACCCTGGATAGAGAGAGGAGGTAGTAACTGGTATCGATAATGTCACGGTGAGCGGCGACATCGGCGAGTGATTGAGGACGGTACTTCTCAACCCAGGGAGTAGCTTTACCGCCGGGTGGTGTGGCGGGTACGACGACGTTTTTGCCTTTGTTTGGTTTCGATAAGTGGTTCTGGCTCTCCTCTTCGTCAATGTCCATGAGTGCGATCGCCTCCGCCATGTCGCTTGCTCTCTATCTCGGTTTGTTCCGCTCGCTCTGTGTACTGACTACTGAGGGGGGGGGGGGGGGGGAGCAAGGCTTCTTCTTTTTTTAACTTTCTCAGTGAAAATGTAAGGGATGGCGCCAGGCAGATTTTGGGTGTTATATTTATTTTTAGAAATATATAAAAAAAAATATTTTTTTAATATTATCCTATTAAAATAACTTTAAAAAAATTATTTTTTTATAAAATAGTAATTGCAATATTATCTCTAACACAAATATTTATCGCTACAATTGAGTAGCATTTTTTAATTAATTTTTTTATTTTAATTATTTTAAAGTGTTGATATCATAAATAAATTTAAAAAATATTTTAATATATTTTTAAATAAAAAAATAATTTTTATCACAATCTTAAACACCTGGATTAAGAATTTTTAAAATAATTTTTTGTTTAAAAAGTATATTAATTTTTTAAAAAATATATTTTTATATTAATATATTAAAATTATAAAAAAAATCAACAGTCAATTATTAAAAACACTAAAATATATTAATTTTTAAGTCAAAAACACTTATAAAAAACACCCAATAATATAAACACTCTCAAAAATTTCTTAAATCTAATATAAATTGGTTGGTATATTTTACATAAATTAAGGTGTAAATATTATTAAACCTTAACTCAAAACATGCGTGAACTTAATTTAAAATATATATATTTGTATTGTATAAATATGTTTATTTTAAATTAATTTTTTAATACGATATTATATATACATATTTTAATATTGATATAAAACACACCCACACGCATATATATATATATATATAGTTTTATTATTTAATATATATATACATGTATATATTAACTATTTTATTTTCTATTAAATAATAGTTATATAATATAAACTCATGTTAATATCTAGAATTGAAAGAATAATTTATAAATATCTAAAAACATTTACCTATAAATAACAACAAGTATTGTATACGTGTTAAAATATTTGAGTTGTAGAAACTCATTTTCATCCTTGTATTCTGATCCGGTGTCTTGAGTTTGAGCCAGTGCAGTGGATAGCCAAGACTTCCGGAAATTGGACCCGGTTGGATCCTGGAACTGGGCCCTTTCTTACATGATTACAGACAGGGCCGCTTTCCAGGCTGAAATGGACCTGGGCTTTTACTTCTTTTGTTGAGATCTTTTTTCTTTCCTGATCAAAAAATTGTACCAAACACGGTGATTGCCTTTATTTAGTTTAATTGGAAAATCACACGCGCTTACACGTGTCTCGTGATTCCATGACAAAGGAAGCAAAGCTCGTTGATTATCAAATCATTCTCTTAAAATTAATTTATGATAATATTGTGCTTGCGTTGTGAAGTCCTAAAGAATAATCACAAATCGTTTTTTATTCAGCCATTATTCTCTTAGAGATGAAATAGTACAGGATACATGTCTTATTTGTGAAATTTTGTAGCTATGGGGATTAAAATTTAATAACTGAAAAATAAAATCAAAAAATAATGGAGAAATATAAATCTTCATATTATGGTCGGTTTGTTTCATGAATATTAGATCAAACCTTCTTATCTTTCTTCTCGGAGCTTTTCATGGTAAAATTGCCGTTGCATCTTGCATGCATATAAAAAATTCAGAGCTGGAAATCAATGAATAAATATGACACTGGTAATTAAATATTTAAAAAAAAAAAAAAAAGTAGATCTCGGCTGGACACCAAGCTCATCCTCTTTTTTTCATCTCTCTCTCCTTTTCTTTTAATTTATTTTTATTATTACAAGCTAAGAGTCTATTACAACTTTACATTAAAATATATCGTAAAAATAGGGTTGACTTCTTGAAAAGTTAAAAGATTTTTTTTACGTATTATATAGATTTTTTCATGTTTTTTGGATATAAAATATCAGGTTTTATTAAGAGGAAGAAAACTTTTTTTCAAAACATAACAGGGATAAAATATTTTACTCGGTGCTACAACGGCTCGGGACAAAAGATCGCGATCCCTCGAGGATGAACTGATTCCAAAAACCTGTTCTCAGTTTGAATTGCAGGCTGCAACTCACTTGCATGAAGCCAAAATCATTAATAATAATCGATCAACTACATGTCAATGAATTTGTTCTCGAATATTAAATACACCGCCCGTCACATTATAAAAACTGGTCAGGCTCGAAGTTGTTACCTTCTCATCAGCTAAAAATTTTAAATTGATTTTGGCATTGTAATTTTTTTTTTGCTGGTAACAACTCCCATTCGAACAAATATCATCAGCAAAGAAATATCAATTTCAGTGAGGATTGTTTTAAACTTCATCAGACACGTCATTAAATTTCAATGGGGGAATATTTCATCTCGTTATTGCCTTCAAGGATCATTGATTTCTTCCAAAATACAGTCATGAAGATCGTTATTTGAAAAGATGACACGTGATTATTTTTTATCAAACTAATATTTGTTGGGTCAAGGTGATACTTTTTTTCCTTTGCTTTTTTTTTACCCAATGCAGATAGATATGATTAGTATAGTTTGATGCGTAATATTCTTATTCACTGTCCAACGTAAAAAATAGTCAGATAATAGCCTGTATGCAAATGCTACGCTGCGAAGTCTTTTAATCATGGAAAAATATTGGGTATCGGATAGGTTTTTTGATATTATACTATTAAACCAAAAAATATAGTTGTTTTAAAAAAACCCATTAGAATAATTTTTTTTATTAACATATTTTTTTTATTTATTTTAGTAAATGAATATTTTTAATTAGAATCATTGTATTTGTTAAAAAATAATTATTAAAGCAAGATAACAAAAAATATCAAAATAGCATATTCATAATATTTTATATGGGACTAGAAACTTAAAAAAAAACATGGATATGATAAAATTATATTCAAAATCTATTTAAAGATTTTAGGAATAGAACAATGATTTGAATCAAATTTTTAGTAGCAATTTATTATTAGTATTATTATTTTTATAATATATAATAATTCAAAAAATACTGAAATCCAAAAAAAATACAACAACATTTAAAAATCATATCAAAATCAAATAGTAAATAAATCTAGTAAGTTGTTTCTCTCCCTCCTTGTTTTTTTTTATAAAAAAAAACATTAACAAACCCACAACCATTATCCGTCGTGCTAACTACTTTATTATTTTTATATGAATTATGAAAAATCACATGAAAACATAGTTGTTTTAGTAATACAGGTATAATAAATACCAGAAATCTAAATTTAACAATATAGCACCACTTTTAAAATATAATTATTAAAAAATATACAAATTCAATTCAAAAGTGATTTTTTTACATACCAAATACTGCACAGTCTGGAGAAGGACTGCGCATTACTCGGGATCCGAGGCGTTTCCTCAGCATCCCCGTTTCCGCACCTTGAAAGAAGATGTTTCTCGCTTTTATTTTATAAAGTGTTTCACTGTGAAGTTCGACCGTGCTTTAAAAAATATATTTTTTGTTTTAAATTTTTTAGAGTTTTTAATCATTTTAATATTTTAATTAAAAAATATTATTTTAATATATTTTTAAACTAAAAATACCTTTTAAAAAAATATTTATCATACAAGCTCTTGCAAAGTTTAGTTTTTTTCAAATTTTAAATGAAAATAATTTTTTTTTGTCTTCACTTTGTATTGAGGGATGAAATTCTTCTCCACTGGTATAAAATAAAATCCAATATAATATTTAATTATTTAATATAGTTGTATTTTTATACATGTGTGTGTGTGTAGAATTCATGATAGTATTTGTCAATGTTTTATAATAATTGAAACATTCATTAACATCTTGGTATTTCCATCCTAATAACAAAACAATTAAAATATACATGTCAGTTTCTTATTCGTATAAACATTGAATCATCTGACTTTTAAAAAATCTTTTTTCTCATTTCAATCAAACCCTTTTATAGCATAATTAGAAGAAATTATGCTAAAAATACAAAATTTAAATATACAGGGCTATAGTATAGAGCCCCAAGAAAATACGTGACTATCTCCACATTAATAGCAATTTTCATTTTAGTATAAAAGCTTATTTTTTTAATTTTATAGTTCCTGAATTTAAAAAAATTAAAAGAAGCTCGGCTAAAAATATCATCGAGAAAGAGAACGGTAAATTAACACCAATTATAATTATAAAAAATATTAATTTTAATATCATGTGGTTCTACACTACACTACACGACAAGTAAGGTTCTTTTATGGTCATTTATATTGCCTAAAAAAATGGATTTAAGTTCTGAAAGTTTTTATTAATTTGATTTGATTTTGGTTACTTGATTTTATAAATGGATTTATATAGGTTTTTTCTTAAGTATTTCGGGATAGAAAAATGGCTGTGGATAGATTTTTCTATCAAAAAATTATCTCCTCTGATTTTTCAACCACCTTTTTGGTGTCTTGATTCTAAGAAGCAAACAACAAGTGTTTTGTCACGACAGACAACCTCCCTAAAAAAACAAGAAAGGATAAAAATAAATAATAAATAAACAAAGATTGGGAGTGCAGGCCTGTGCTAGGAGGACTACGTGCTGGGGGAGGTCCACGTGTGCTGGGCCACTTGGGGCCTGACCTTTGTTATTTTATTTTTTTCTATTTATATTCTTTAAAAAAGTTATGATTTTAGATTTAAATACATAGTAAAATAATATTATTCAATTTTTTCATATTTTGCCAATGATACTATAGATTTCCATGGAAATTTTAGCTCTTTCCTTTTTAATCAATACGTGCGGACATGAAAAAAAAACCTGTGAAAATTTAATTAACATGAAATTTAAGTTTTTAATGCATTTTTTTATATATTTTTATCATGTTTATCAATATATTTTTCTTTAACTATATACAAAGTATTGTGACTTTGTTTGAATATTTTATTTTAAACTTGCCTCTAGGATTATAATGAATTTTTATTTAAGAAACAGTGCTTGTAACTTACAAGACATCTTGGTATTTAATCAATCTTTAATTTTTTGAATGCTGAATTATTTATATTATTAAATAAAAGATAGTCTGAAAAATACAGGTTAAATTTAAATTGTTAGATTAAGTTTAATAACGAAGTTAGAAGAATTTTTATGGCATGGACATTCTATTCTAGGTTAAAAGAAAATAACCAGTATTTCACCTAAATCAAATGCGTCATACTTTCTTGGAAAGTTTCTATAAAAGCAGTGAACCCTCGGCCTCTCTGCCCCGTCATCCATTTGGCACTGTAAAAAAAATATTAATTCAAATACATTAATATTAATAAAGAAACTAAAACATGGCGAATATTTTATGTAGAGATGTCATTGTTATAATTTTTTAATCAATCCTGGTCTTTTCCTTTGCTTTTTCTCCCAGGCACCTATCAATTTTCTCTTTGTCTCATGCGTGTCATTACTGTAGAATCCTAAACTCTTGGTCTTTTTTTTTTTTTTTACAGTTGTGGCACAATTGTTGTGTTGTTTTTTTCTCCAGACTCTCTTCATCTCCCTTGTACTTTCTGCTAGCCGCTTCTTCGTTTTCTCTGTTGTTGTAAAGGACGGCTCCTGGCCCCTGTTTTTTTTTTTTTGTTTTTTTTTTTATTTTTTATCAACGTTAGGCTACTTTGCCACCGTATTTTTTCATTTTAATCGCTTCTCCCCATCCTACCGACTGATACAGATCGATGTTTGTGTTTCTTTCTTTTCTCTCCGTCTCATTCCTAGCTTTCCTTTCAATGCCATTAACACGTCCTCTCTTTGTTTGTTCTTTTTACATTTTTTTTTAGTTTTTATTAGATGATATTGACTGGTTTTGTGTTTATTTTTATCAGACATGGATGATTCGTTCTATTAGTGATGAGCGGAGACAGGATGAGAGGTGGGCATGATGAGCTCGGGATGTTGGTATCTTAATATTATCTTAAATATATTAAGATAATATTTTTTATTTTTTAAAAAAACATTTTTAATATTAAGATATTAAAACGATAAAAAAAATAAATTTTAAATAAAAAAATAAATTTATAGAATCAAACGTGTTCAAACAGGGTATTAAGGGAAACAATGATTTTTAGGCAGGTATCTTTCATAGTTTGGCTTGACTTCTCCTTCCCCTTCCCTTGTTCCTTCTTGTTTTTTTTTTTTTTCTGGATGGGCTGGAAAAATAGTCGTCCGATTTTCTTTCCTTCAATATTAGATGACTTTCAATGATTTATTTCAGATATTGAATGCTTCTTGTTGCTCTATCAAGATTGTTTTCAGCTACATAAAAAATCGATGTGAGTATAACTATAGTTCTTGTTTACTGTGTTCTCTAAAATTTTATCCTCGCACTGATAGAAACCAATTGAATTAGAACCGATCTGACTGTGTATTTGTGTGGTCCTAAAGGTCTCTATGGAGGAATGAAATAGAGATGAGATACATGTTTTTTTTTTAAAAAAAAAAATGATGTGGTCTTCGAGTTTTTTTAATTAATTTATTTTTTTGCTTATTAGCTTTCTTGTTTGTTTGAATCTATTTATCAATTTGAGTTTTCTAGAATTTTGTGGTTTATAGATTTTGTGGATGTTTTTGGTGAATGTTATCTTTAATGGATTTTCATGTGCTGTGACTTTGTGTATGAATTCGGGGATTGGGGGTTCCTAAACTGGGATTGAAATCTCAAAAATGTTTTAAAAGTTTTTTTCTTTATCAAATAGGAGCACTGGTGAATTCAAAAAAAAAATACAATTTAGTTGAAGAGTGTGATTCAATTAGTTAGGTACTGGATTTGTTCTCTAAAAATCATCAGTTTGAATTTCATAAACTTCGAAACCACTGAAAGTTTCCATTATTGTTAATTTTATGACCATAAAATTAGTCGATATACACACAAACTGGTTCGAATACCTATTTTTGATAATTAAAAAAAACCAAGAATCAGGGTTTTCTTGCTAGTTAACAAATTGTATATAAATGAAGTGGTGGCAAAATCAAATAAGGTTGGGGAAAAGGACTCCATGCCACGTGTCCAGTAATTGTGTATTACTTATTTTGTCAATTTTGATGTTCTTCCAGTAATGTGGTACATCATAGCTTCACGTGAAGTATAGGATAATCTTAGTAGATCTTCTGTTCTGGGAAATGAACATGTAAACTTGGACCGTTAATGATATGTAAATTTTGGGATTAATTTTGTCATGTAGACAATGATATGATCGATGAAACATGTAATGTTGTTATTGACATGTACTTATTAAATCCTTGCAATATTATGGATTTGTTTTTTACACGCGCGCGCATACAGCTACATACATATATAGATTTAAGAGCACGTGGATTTATTATTTACGACTTGTTTATCTTGATTAGCTTGATTATTATACGAATTATTTATCTTGATTA
>Ga0325410_1004424_pt1 | contig 15712 bp, 11 predicted proteins | sample PopdelMetagenome_16_FD_206182 | JGI IMG/M metagenome (GOLD analysis project Ga0325410, IMG submission 206182) | Populus deltoides microbial communities from Bellville, Georgia, United States - Xylem-PdIQD-R3 | ecosystem: Host-associated > Plants > Phyllosphere > Stem > Wood/Secondary xylem...
AATTTTTTTTTTCTCAATTTATTTACTTATATCAGGATCATGAATAAAAAAAGGAAAAAGAAAAAGAAAATCTACTAATTTTTTTTGGTGGCTACGAATTTTTACCAACGCCAGAGTTGGAATTATTCGGGGTGGAATTTTTACCAACGCCAGAGTTGGAATTATTCGCGATCGAATATTCACTGGCGCCAGAGTCAGGAATATTATAAACAAATCATCATAGCATAAGCGAAATAAATGTTTAGCAATTTAAGACAAAACCAGCAATGCAGTCTGCCTTAGGCAGAACGTTTAAGAGGTGATAATATCTTCCATTTTACGTAACCAGTCCCGTACCATAGAATTTCTGTTGACCAGTTAGGGTTCCTAGTGACCATAATACTAGGTGGCGACTCCTTAAACAAGACATTTTTCCTAAAAGAACAAGATGCCAGAATTCTGTTCTTTTTCCGTAATATTATTTGATTTTTTTTTAGGGTCGCTGCGATGTCGGGTGCGACAGGGTGCATTGGGAAACAATATCACCTCTAATACACTTTACTTAAGGTAAGTTGCACTATTCATTTGTCTATTTATTTCTAAAGCATCATTGTATTGTTATAACTTTGGTTCGTCTATTGATCAAAGTAGATCCACCTCAATAAGATAAACCATGATTTTATTGATCAAACCTGACCATTCTAAAACCAAAACACAGTTTTGTATTTATTTCTTTTAAAATATCACGAATACATCTTACGTATAAGTTTATAATCCTTGATATTAAAAATAAATAAGTTGATTTTTTTTATATTTTTTTAAAATTAAGCCAAATCACCAAGAGTTTAATAAACTTGTTACTAAGTCTATGATGCATGCAAAATATAGAAAATATTCTTTTGAATATTTTTGGTATTTTTTTTAATAAAAAAATGCTAAATCATACAATGCATTTTGTTTATTTTTTTTAGATAAAAATGCAACACATGATTTTTTTTGGAGTAACTTGGCCATATGTAATTTTAAAACATAAATGAATATATTATTTTTTTAAAAGAAAGATTTTCTTATAAAAAAATAGTTTATTTAATATCGGGAAAGTGTCTTATGTATGAGTTCACAATAAAAAATATTAAATACAAGGGAGCTAAAATAGTATAAAATACCTAAAATTAATTACAAAACGGTTCCTAAAAAAATATGAAGATTAATTAAACTTAAATGGAGGGTGCCTTTGGAAAAAAAAAACATTAAAAAATAGAAATATAAGGTTGGAAAAAAATGATAAGGTGTGTTTGTCAAATACATCCTTAGTTAAAAATCACTAACTTAAAAAATATTCTAAGGGCGTGTTTGGCAAATACACCTTAATGACCCAAAAATATGTTTTTCCTTTAACAAATTTTTGCATTGCCAAACATAATTTTATGTCTTAAAAGGTTCGGCCTAGTCACGTGGATTAGGCTTCCCAACCTGACCCACAAATCGAAGGCCCATCTCAATCACATGGACAAGGCTTTTCAGTCTAGCCCAAACTCATAAACACAACCTATAATCAAAACAAAAATAAAAATGATCAAACAAGAAATTTAGGTTGAATATCCTTATGAACACAAAGACCACAACATGAACCCAGAAATTCAATCGAAGCTAAAGACTAGATTGTATCAAATCATGAGTGAGCATAGAGATATAGAATATGGATAAGTGAAGCCAAAAAACTTATTCAAATGGAAATATATGCTATAAATTTCAAGAATTGAATCTTAACAGCCTTAAACCTAACCCAGATATTCAAAGTCATTAAGGATTAGTTGATCCAAACCAAACCTCAAATGGACAAAATACGAGTAGAGAATAATCATGTATAGGTTTAGGCTTCAATAGAAACATATAAGACAAGTAAAAACTTTATATTACAAGTAAATCAAATTGACAACCAATAAACACCAACCTAGAAAAACCTAGAACATCCTCTAAATCCATAAATTGACTAAAATCCTAAAATAACAGCTTAAACACAACAACTTAGTTCAAATATACTCTTAGTAACTTGTTTGAACCATAAAAAAACTCAAGAAAACAAACAAAAAAAGCAATGCAATAGTTAAATCAAACAAACTTTAAACCCTCAAAAAATTATTTCTAAACACTATCACTATATTTTAACACTTGTTTTCAACTAGTATTATCATGAGCATAGCTTATTTAAACCTCAGGTCTCATAAAAAATAACCAATGATCATAGTTTTGGTAAATCACTTACCAACAAATGAAATCAAAACAAATCTAGTAATAAACTTAAACATCAAAGCATACTTAGTTGTCATTTAAATCATCTTTACGTTAACAATCTTAAAACATCAAACTATGCTTCAATACCATCTTGAACATACATTTCAAAACAATGCATGTCACTTCAAAACATGATTTGATACATCAAAACACTTACATTGTCCTTAAACTAATAACTAACCATAATAGATGAACAATAAACATTCTAGTAAGAATTTAAAAGAGGTTAATGAGGGGTGTACTCATCGAGCCATACCCTCTCATCAAAGGTAAGTAATATACCTTGAGTCATAATGTTGCCTTCTTTTCTAGATATTTTTGCTTTTTCTTCTTGTTTCCAACTCCTTTTCAACCTTTTATTCTTCTGCTTATTTTCCTTATTTTCCTCTTATTTTCTCACTTTTGCTAACTATTTTTTCTGGAATTTCTCTCTTAATCTCCTCTAGAATCTCTCTCTCCATCCCCTTTTCTTCTTTGGAAAGACACTCATTTTATAGGTTGAAACAAAATCAAGAAGTTACAAAACCATTCACCATTTTCATGGTGGTTTTCCCAAAGGTAGGTTGTTATGGAAGATTCCCCCATCTCTTCCCCTAAAAGTTATGGTGTCAGTTTCTCTTTGTTCTCTATAAAATGAACCCTATCAAGAGAAAGCAACCTCAAAGTTGGTTGTTTTATGCGTGACTTTATTTTTCAGTCAAGGCTAACTAGGTAGGATACTTTGACAAATTAATCTTGGGGATTGGGATATAAATGTGTCATTAACATACCTAAAACATGTAGATGAGATGTATATCTATGACTGTGAATAAACCACGCTTGCTTTAGAGGTTTAGAACTCTACATCCATTGATTGGAAGATTGTCCCTCAATCTATTTGAATATGTTAAGGCAGAGGAAACTAATTGAGGACAAGATGTTATCAAGTTCATCAAAATATATGGGATATAAACACTTGATGAAGATGACTGATCCTTGTAGAGAAAGTGTTTCTCATATATTTGGTGCCAATTAGTGCTCATAATATGGTTAGAGACGCCATATTTATTCTTCTGAATATGGCTCATCGATCAACCTTCTTGGTAGAAAAAAAGAAAAAGAAAAAAAGCAGTGCTTGAATGAAGTATCACTCATTCTCTTTATTAAAACCCAAAGGACACGTCGCCTAGCCTAAACCCTAAAAATTAGGGTTTTGAGAATTTCCATTCTAGTCCATTTACTTTGATTTTTTGCGCATGAATCCTCCATTAACCTGAAAACTTTTCAATTCCTACAATCACATCCCTAAAAATGTTGATAGGAATCCTTTAAGTCACGTGTCTTCTATAAATGAGTCTTTGGTTTTCAGATTGTGCAACTTGGCCCTCATTTATCCATTAAATTTCAATTTATCTTAATTTGACCCCTGATTCCGTCAATTTTAGTCCCTAAATGTAAGCATCTTTTACATCTTGGTCTTTGGTTTTGAATTATTTTAATTGAATCTCTAATTGGCATTCAAACTTTTTTTTCTTCACAATTAAGCCTCTAAACTGACTGGTTAACTTATTAAAATTCAAAATTGATCCCCAACACTTGCAACTTAACTAAAATTAGGCCTTCAAACTTAGTTTTTTCTCAATTAAGTCAATTAAACCCATTAAAAGTTTAATTAAGTCTTAGGCTACATTACTTTTTTTATTTCAATTTAAATTAATACCCTCTCTTTATGATTTTTTTAAAATTGTATTGTTCTCCTTTTTTTTAAATAATAGTTATTTTAAAATTTATTTTGTATTTTTATAATATTTCAAAGAGATTATTGTAATTTATATTTTTTTATTTGATATTAACAAAAACTAAAAAAAACTAGGAGGCAACCACCATTCATATGAACAATGAATCTCATGCCTAGTATTTTTTTAAAATTTTCAAAAAAAAAATTTAATTTCATCTTTTTATAGTCTAATTAACCAAGAGACAACTATTGTTCAGATGAATAATCAACTTTCTGCCTAGTTTTGGTTTTCTAATTTTCAAACTTTGTTTTTTACTACTACCCAATTGTTTTTCTTTAATTTTTAAACTTAATTTTTTTGTTTCTTTGAATTGCATCCTTTTATAGTCTAATTATAGGAAATTAGGTTCTAAATTTTAATAGAAATATAAAATTAAATGATAGAGAATTGAAATGTAAAACACAGAGAAAATACATGGCTCACCTTAAATTCATGACAATTTTTATTTTGGTCCAAAAAATCATTTATTTATTTTTTAGTCATTGAGTTAAAAAGAAGAGAGAGAAATTTACTGGAAAAATATGAAATAGAGAGATAAGGATTGGTTATCGCGATTCCAGTCAATTTGATGAGGGGAGTTCGATGGTAGTAGATTTCTCTTGTAAACATGAATGAAAAAAGAGATTGATTTTCATTTTGATTTTCTAGGTTCAACTAATTTAGCTTAGTAGGTTATTTATAAAGGTTTTTATAGTGTTTAATATGTGTTTTTTTTTTTGTGAAAATGTATTGAAAAATGAATTTTTAACCCAAAAAACCCTATCCCGTGATTTTTCGACCACTATAGTGGTGGCTGAATTTTGAGATGGACAGTAATTGGCGACGCATTGTCTATTTATTTAAAAAAAAAATTAGGGTGGACAACATGTTGTGTGCCTCTTAAAAATAAAAATAAATAAATATGGTCCAAGAGCACGAGCCTAACACAAGCCCAAACACCTAGATTTTTCTTAAAGCCCTAACACGTCGACTCACTTAGGCTTACGTGCTTGGCCTGACATGTTTTTTTTTTCAAAAAAAACTTCAACATCAGGTTTTTTATGAGTTTTTTTTCAATTTTATTTTTTAATATTGAGTTGATTTTGAATTGGTCTTTATTTTTATCATATAATTAAAATAAAAAAAATTATTGAATCTATTGGAATTCAAAACCTAACTCACAAGTTTAATAGGTTAACCGGAATTGATCTAATATGTCATCATCTCTATGTAGGAAAAAAAAGATACCAGCTTCAATTTTTTTAAAAGTCAAACCTTTTTTTACTGGTCGTTCAAGTTGCCTTTGAACCCATGTGTATTGTCTTTTTTTTCTTATATGATTTTTTTTTTTGTATTCGGACACGCCAAGTTTACTGTGTCACATCAAGACTACCCTCATATGATTTAATTTGAAACCTGAACTTTGCAAGGAATCGAGTTGAGAGTTTTCAAGTTTGATTCGTTAGCTCAGGTTTAATGACAATGTCAAAAAGTTCCTTGCAGCTTAGATATATACTTTTTTTTACATTCAAGAAATCTTAGTCCAACCTGCAGCTTAGTGTGAGAAGTAAACCAGATTTGTATGATGTATTTTTTTTTAAAAAAAATTGTTTCTTCTTGATGAAAAAAATAACATTTCAGATAAAAATAAATAAAAATGCATAGAACAGAAAGAGAAAAAGGTGTTAAATATATAATTGTATCCTCATGTGTTTTGCTTTTAAAAGAAATATTGCTTAACAATTTAGTATTTAATTAATATTAACCATTTTTTCACAGTTGATCGATTTATCTAATTTTTAAATTTATTTTATTGAAATTAAATAGCATCTTCACATGTTCTAATTAAAAAAACTTGATATAATAAAACGCATCCGTAATATTGATATATTCTTTTACTATATTAAAAATAATCTAAAATTATATCCGCGATGCAGGATTTAAATCCAGTGTATTAGAAATTTAAAAATAAATTGTTTTATGTCTTAACTTAATTGGTAATCAATAAATAAAAATAAGCACTCAATCGCTAGACAAACCACTAGAATAAATCACTAGCTACAATTGGATATTTTTTTCAAAGCACTTTAATATACATTTTTTAATTATTTTATACCAATACCATGTTGCAGCCGGAATAGTTAGAACTAGGGGTATTCAAAAAAACCGATTAAACTGAGAAAATCAGAAAAAAATAATCGAAAAAACTGAATCGCGAAAAAAAACTTATTAAAATTTTAAAAAAACCAACCGGTTCGGTTTAGTTTTTTAATTCTGGAACCGAAAAAACCGAACTGAACCCGAACCGAAAGAAACCGCAAAAAACCGAGCCAAAACCGAGCCAAACTGAAAAAAACCAAAAAAACAAGCCAAACCAGTTTGAACCGATTTTTGTTCTAAAAAACCGAACCGAACCGAACCGGTCGGTTTGAACCGGTTTGGGTTCGGTTTCGGTTTTTGTTTTTAAAAAGAATTTGATTTGGTTATTTTTTTGAAAAAAATCGAACTAAACCGGAAATTAACACCCCTAGTTAGAACAAATGTTACTTTAAATAGCTAAATTGATAAAATAATATTTTAAATAATATAAATATAGTTTTTTATTATATATATTTCAATAGAAAAAATCATTTAAAAAGTAGCAAGATATAAATACTTCATTTTTATTAATGAGTTTGTTGTCTTTTTTTTTTTTTACATGACTGCATTTAATTAATTTTTTTTTTGTTAACTTCACTTTGCTAGTTTTGATTTTTTTTAAAAAGATATGTAAAAACAGAATTTCTTTAAAAAAAAAAAACATTTTAACATTTTATTTAACACTTAATATTATTTTTGACTTTTCATTTAACACATCCTTGGAGTTGCTGTTAGCGCAGCGAGACAAGACTGAGATCATCAGTGCGATTCCCGCTGGGAGCAAGCATATTAACTGCATTGTGACAGACAATATCACAATTTTATTTTCAAAAAAAATAAAGGGTCGAACGCAGGCAACATGTCGTTTGGCCCCTTAATCCAACAAAACAAAAAAAGTAAAGAAAGAAAGAAAGAGTAGAGCCAGGTGCATAACTTCAAAGATTGAAAACACTGAGAAACTTTACACTACCGGAAAATTTCCCCGGATAGAAGAAGAAAGGAGAATGTGCGGACAAAATAAAGCATTGCATTCCGATCGGTCATCGTACGAGCTTTTGCTATCGAATAACTACATTAATGTTACAAGAATAAAAGAGCACAAAGCATTCGGTACATTCATACTTTCTGCCCTGCAGTTTGCCTTGTAAGATCCATAAACGTACCCCAGAAAGATTCATATGCACAGATTTTTAATATATATTCCTAAGGCGACAACATTGGGTTAACTTGAAGATTAGAGACAAGAATGCAAAAGGGGGCACAGCAAAAACAAAAAATAAAAGTAAATCATGGATTTTCTTATCTATCGAAAAGGTATGATCATCTCGGACCAGACAATTCTACAGCATGAAGGTTGTCAGTGGAGTCGAGGAGCCATTCAGAGTTTCGAGTTGGGGCCAAATCAATATCCTGGTGGACAACCTCTACCTTCTGCCATTCCTCCCATCTCTCTGCCAATCCATCACCTTCAAGCATCCTCACCACCTCTGACATCTTAGGCCGCTCCATTGGGGAGCTTTGGGTGCAGAGCAATGCTACTTGTATTAGTTGTTCCACCTCTGAATCGACATAATTGTTCTGCAGGTCTGGATCAACCAGCATTTCCAACTTCTTCTCTTTTAGAAGTGCTTTAACCTGCAAAACTTGCAGAAGTTTTGATCAGTGAACGAGCATTTGAGGCATAGATAAATCCAGGAGAAAGTATGAGAATTATCAAAGAGGTGTACCAATAATCCAGCAACAAGCAGGAAGTTTGCATCTGTAAAAAGATATGCACTCACACATGCTGTGACTCAGCAGCCAAAGTAATTATTAAAGGCATGAATTTTTCACCAATTTATACGAGTAATGAAACTCAAGTAATTTATAATCGAGATGAGCTATAGTCAAAGCCATTTGGATGTCATATGAGAATTAAGTTCATACTGTTCTCTTGAACAAATCCCTCGGTGATAGGTATGGGTGAGTCAGTTCAAGAGCGCCCGCCATCATTGGAGAGGAAATAAGAGAAAATGCAGAAATAAGAGGCATTCTAGGATGACAGTTTCCAAAATTAAGAGAAAATGCAGAAATAAGAGGCATTCTAGGATGACAGTTTCCAAAATTAATCGCAAATCACCATATGAATGATGATGATAGCACCAACTACCTTTGAATCAGCTATCTAAGGTAATAAGTTACGCCCTAGATGCTATTTAAAGACTAATTCCATGAGATAACCAAATAAACTTTCCATAGTAGAGTTCAGGCAGAATGCCCAGTCTACAGGATATAAGGCTTCTCTTATATCATATGGTGAAATATAAGGCTTCTCTTAAGGCAAGATAGTGAGTTCAGGCAGAATGCCCAGTCTACACATATGACATGGAGAAGAGTCTCCAAACTTTCCCTCAAGCCTTACAGGAAATTGATTGATCAAAGCACCCAAAGAAAAAAAAGGAAAAAAAAGAAATTAAGCTAAGAGATAACAGGTGGTAAGAAACCAGATCCTGTTTCTTATCAACTCAATAAATTTCAGAACACTAAAATTTTTTGGGATATAATCACCAGAGTAACTAGGACACAATGAATACATTTGAGTTGCAAAACTGGGCATGGTTTTATGAAAAAGGAGAAGGGAATAAGCAGAGACAGCACAACAGTGTGAAACAATGATCCAACTGACCAAAGCCATGAGCATTATTTAATGCATCCGTGCACAAAACAAGATGTTATATATATATATATATAGACACACACACACACACACATATACATATACATTGTTGAACCAAGATTAGAACATCATTAATCACTACAAAATAAACTCCTGCAGTTTGAACACATGTACAGGAAGCATCTGATAAATAACAGGCAGGAAGGCGTGAATTCATTACCCAATCGAGTAGCATAACATCATCATCATTGGCAAGCCTTGCAAGATCAAATGCCCGCTGTCCAGTGATAAGCTCTAAGAGCATGATTCCATAACCAAAAACATCAGTCTTCTCAGATGACTTTCCAGTGGAAAGATATTCAGGGGCTATATGCCCAATGGTTCCACGTACAGCAGTTGTGACATGGGTATCTTTGTAGTCCATAAGTTTAGCCAACCCAAAGTCACCAACAACTGCCTCAAACTCCTCATCCAATAATATATTTGCAGCTTTCACATCACGATGAATGATCTTCGGGTCGCAGTGATCATGCAAATAAGAAAGACCCCTTGCAGACCCCAATGCAATTCTCTTCCTACTCAACCAATCAAGAGGAGCTTCTGATGCCGGACGTTCTACAAGAATACATAAAAAAGGATCATGAGTACCAATTTCACATATTAAAGGTGTTTTAAGTTAAAATCCCCATTGATATAAATGAATTAGAGTGGTGATGGAGATATGACAGCAGCAGAAACTGGAATGAGCATTAAAGCTTAGCTTTAGTGTAAAAATCACATAAACGAGTAAACCAAAGCTGTTGGATGAGGTCTATAGCATAATGATAGCAGAGATAACCTAAAAGAATGAGAAACAACCAACAAGTAGTACCTCTTAGACAGGATGCAACACTTCCATTAGCCATGTATGGATAAACAAGCAGCCGTTCTGTAGGTGTCATGCAAAACCCACGCAACCGCAGGAGATTTCGATGCACAGCCATGCTGATCATTTCTACTTCTGTTTGAAACTGCAACTCCCCTCCTGGCGTCCGCTCCTCTTTAAGTCTTTTTACTGCCACCAATGTGCCATCAGCCAGGCGTCCCTTGTACACCTTACCAAATCCACCTCGGCCAAGAATGTTCTTGTTGCTAAAACTATCTGTTGCAACCAGTAGTTCTCGCAAAGAAAACCTTTTGAGCTGTCCCAAGTGGACTTCTGGATCTTCTTCAGCTGGAGAAAGAACAGAGTTAGAAGAACATCTCAGATCCAAACATTAAAACTAGTCTATTTTGAAGGTGAGACACAAACCAGGTACATCAAAGAAAAGCTCTGGTGGTCTCCTTCGCCTCCAATACGCAAACCAAATAGCTGGCGCTGCAAACAGTAAAGCAGCACCAGCAGCCACTCCTCCAGCAATTGCTCCAGTGGGGTTGCCTTCTCCTGAAATTATAATGTAGTTCAGTCTCCTAAAGCAAATTTGTCAGAACAAAACACACTTCAACACATTGATTTCAACATAACCGCCATTACAACAATAATTTCCACTTCCCAATAATAGGAATAGTCTTAAAAGAAACACTTATTTTTTAGAATTGGTAATTAGAACAAGGCTATTAGTGCAACAAGTGGCATCTGCAACATAAAATAAAGCAAAAATCTTGAAATGCATGAGCAGTTATAGAAATGATTGTAGTGGATTAAAAGTAAATCAAACGCCAACTATTCCCATGGTAAGACACAATACGAAGATGATCAAGCTGAAAATAAGAAAAATATGATAATATGATATAATTGTATATTCACTGTGAGTGAAAGTGATTACCAGGATAAGAATCAGTTGAAGGTGGAACAAAAGGAGGTGGTGGGGCAAATGGTGGAGATCCAGGGCAAGGCTTCCCCGTAACTGGGCCACATAGGTCCAAGTTATTTGCAAAACTGTTTAAGGCAATTACTAATTAGCTAATGGTTCAATATTAAACATCCAGAATTCCAGATATAGGACATTTCAATTATAATCTAGAAAACCTGATGGGAGTAAATAATGAAAATGAGCCATTATCTGGTACAGGTCCTGAGAGACGATTATTTGACAAGTCCCTGCAACCAAATTTGCAAAATGTTGGTATCACATCATTATAACCAACACAGTACTGATGGCTGAAAAAGAAGAGAGTTCAAGATGGGTGCTTACAAGACTTGAAGGGCAGTGATATTTATCAAGGACAAGGGTATTGAACCTGACAAGCTATTGTTGTTGAGTCGGCTATCCTTACAGAGACGTGCAAAACAAAAATGTTAAGTTTCATGTCCACCACTTTAGTATATACTCATTATTAAAATCCTGCTGGAACCAACACATGTGCAAACACACACAACAGAAGTTAGAGTTTAATAAAATTAGGAAAGAAAGTGGAATGGCTCAGCCCTGAAGTTCTACTCTACTCAAGCAGAAAACAGAATCATGAAATCACCTGAAGGACACATTAAAAACTACACCAATCACGATGGAGTCCTTTGTTGATTACTCATATGCTAACTTGCATCAAATGACACATACCAAGTTCCCTAGTTAAAAATTAATAAATGGACTATTTCACTGCTTTCCTTAAACATAATAAACCTTCAAGTTAACTTTCATAATTACAAGTGAGGGTACTCCAATAACAAGGACAGTTCACTTCAATCTGCAGAACAGTCTCACATGCATGGCAACATGATACTACTTGAGTTTACACTGCCACTTGCCCACTTTTACTATTGGCAAGCACAATCAAACAGGGAAAAAAAAGGGGAAAAAAAAAGAAATAATTGAAGTTCCTGTGTACTATTGCAAATGTGTAATACAATACATGGCATCCTAATTATGATGCTTGATATTCATAAACAAAATTAATCTGTCCTAACCAATCCTTTCTAATAAACAACCAAACTATATAAAAAAAAATAAAGAAAAAAACTAGTAATGAATTCCTTTGTGTTAAGCAATAATGGCCACTTCCTTTCACTATTGCTCATGGATGAAATACTTCATCATAACATAATTATGATGCTAGACATTTGTCAACAGATTAAGCTTTGTGGCTCAAAAAAAAAGAAAAAAGCTTTGTACCAAGCACTCTTTTCCAACAAACAAAATATATGAAGTTCTAAAAAGTCGCAATGAATTCAGTAGAGAGATAATTAAATAAGACAAGGCAAGGCCAAGGATGCTGATTCATACAGGAAGCGTAGTTTCGTCAGTTTGCCCAATGTGTTTGGAATAGGACCACTGAAACTGTTCAGGTATAGATCCAAGCTAACCAAGTTTGTCAGATTCCCAAGATCACTAGGAATTGGTCCACTTATGTTGTTACCATAGAGTTCCCTGTCATAAAAAAACAGATCACAAATCAATAAAACTTAAAAGAAAACATATGATGTTAAAGCAATACAAACTAATAAGATGGTTCAAGAAAAGAATATCATTCAGCACATATTAGACACACACACACACACACACACACACACACACACTCTCTTACATATAGAATATAATAATAATTATGCTAAGTTCCTTCATTAAACCAGATAATCCAAAAAGAAGTCAAGATTCTCAAGAATCCTATGTGGTTTGTATTTTGCTACGAGTAAAAAGAATGTACTTCATACTCATCAAAACACACCCTATCCAGCTTTTGTTTGAACTTATATCTTCTTCAATGTTATTAATAATGATCATTCAAAATTTTCCATAATTCAAAATTTTAAATCTAATTGTTGTACATAGTGATGACCTCCAAATTTATGCAAAATACAGAATACAACATTAAATACATGGAGATAATCATGCTCTAGGTGGACTAGCTAATTCCTTAAATTCACAGGATCCATTTCTCCTCTAAAATCAAAACAACCTTAATTAAAAACTCACTCAATAGTTAATTCAATTAGATTAAACAGGTATGCTATGTGATAACTGAGTACCATGTTAAAACAATTAGCTACAATAACTTTCTAAGAAAAAAAAAGTATTTGCAAGTACAATATAAAAATCCCCCACTCAACAACTTTATATCAGGAAGATTAACTATGTTTCCTAAGACTTCATTTTCTCTATCTACCCATGTCCACTCCCCCCTCCCCTCTCTACTTTTAGAACAGGTACAAAAGTAGCCATTGATACTACGGCAACTGGCATATTAACAGGCATCACCAATTATGTATATCTACAGAAAACAATATTCACGTAGAAGAATCACTTTCAAGAAAGAAGGATGATTAGAGAGGTAGCAAACATTGAACATAAAAATTGTCAATCAAGAATGCACAAAATAATGTAATTCAGAGTTAACAGAAGCATAGAGAGAAGAAGCAGTTAACCACAAAAAATAGACACAGCATTAGAGTGCAGATAATAAACACTCTTAAGGATGACTTACAGGTACTGTAAATTCTTAAGCTGGCCAACCTGCGGGACCAATTGACCAGATAATGCTGCATTTCCAAGGTCACTGTGGGAGACAAGAAATGACACTTTTAGCATATAGAAGATCATAAAACACGCAGAGTCTCTTTTAACAAAGTGATTCATTAAACAAGGTTGCTTACACTCTAATAACACTATTGTCATTGTTGCATGTAACATGAAACCATGTACAGGGGTTAACAAGGGTAGGATCCCAGCTCTGCAGGACATTGTTAGGATCTTGTAGATTTATCCGTAGATTATGCAATGCATCACCTGCGTACAGATGCAAACAATTTTAATCACAAAATTGTGAGATGAAGGTCAACCAAAGGAAGAAAAGCAACGATGAGATAAAGCACACTTCTAGAGCTTTGAGGCACAGTCACTCAACTTCACATCAGCACTAGATTTCACCATCTTTGATATCCTCTAACAAGAATAAAATTACCCATTACACCTGACTATGTTCTACAGAATTTGGGAAGATGTACTTTTTCAACCATCTAATGCCATGAGAAGAGGATCACTTTCACAGAAATAAATAACAAGTCAATTTCTTCTGTTGCCTAATCTAGATACCTCAATTAAATCTCCGTATGCTACAAGCCCATCTCCGACTGCATTAAAACTCCTCTTTCTTATCTAACTCAAAAGCAAAAGAACCTAGCATAGCACTTTGAAGCAAACAAAAATTGAGCCGAGGCAACAACTAATTGAAATTTTGGAACATTCAGCCCATTCAAAGAAAATGACTTACCAAATCCTTCACTGTAAAGCTTCTCATGTAAGAACTTAACCTCAAAAGGGGGGGGGGGGGGAAGGAATTTTTTAATGACGGTAATTAACAGAGTCCCTTTGATCTGATATGAAAATGACATCTTAACTTAATAACACACACCATAACAAGTCCTAAAATCCAAACTTATTACACATATCCTGTCATAATCCAATTAAAAAAGTTTCTTAATCGCACATCCTGTCACTGAAACACCATGAAAATAACTCACAACTAGTCCAATCAATCTCCATAAACACAATAACAAAGCATTAATTACGCGTTCACTTTTCAAAATAATTCTATATAGCCTGCAGTCAACAACCTAGCAACATAAAAAAGCAAACAACCACACTCAATGACTCCACATATTTCCTAGGGCCACAACAATTAAATTTCAGAACAAGAGAAACCACAATTAATATGAAAAAATAAACATGTAAGAACCTTCCATATTGGCAGAGATCCTTGAAAGAGGGAGTACGAATAGCACCAGGATCATCCACAGGGTAACCACGGAAACCCCAGTTTCTCTCTCCATTAAACTTGACAAAATGAACACTGACACAAACCCACATCACCAAAAAACCCAAATCTTAGTACCTCATTTTAAAAACACAAAAAGAAGTCAAATCTCACACTCATAATCCTCCACTCCCCACCCGAAAAAACCATTATTAACGAAGACTAATAAAAGGGTAGTTTTCAAAAGCAAGTCTAGTAGTCTTGATGTAAAAAAGGAGGTTCAGATTAAGCAGAGAGGATTTTTTGTTAATGAGATGAAAGAAGATTCTTGAAAATCTTCTCTTTTAAATAAATGCTTCGACTTTAATGCACTTTTTGGCCAAAAAATAAACAAGGAATTGGATTAGTGTATCTTTTTGTTGTTGTTAAGGCTTTTTATGCCTATGGAGAGGGGGGGGGGGAAGGTGGCGTGCAGTGGTGCAGTGCCAACTTGGGTCCCAGTCAAAGCATGCAAATGGTAGGGAGGAAGTGCAAAAGGTAAAAATAAAAGTATCATTTGATCCTTTTTGTTCTTACAAAATAGTTAGTTGACCCCTTTATCTTTAAACATCCAATATTGCATCCCTCTAAAATTACGACCTGTTTGAAAAGTGGTTTTGAAAACATTTATATTTTTTTGTTTTAAATTAAATTTTTTAGTGTTTTTAGATCATTTTGATTTGTTAATATCAAAAATAAATTTTAAAAAATAAAAAATATTATTTCGATGTATTTTTAAATAAAAAAACATTTTCAAAAGAAACCGTTACCGCAATACCAAATAGGTTGTATATTTGTTTGGAACTTATTCCTTTCATTAGTTTTGTATAACAATTTCATTGTTTTTTCCCCTCCAAAAGTCCTTGATTTTTAGTGAATTAAGCAAAAAAATACCTTAGGAGTGGTAGTCTGGGCATTTAAAAAAGAATTACCAGTCAATCTGGTGGACTAACATATAATGCTTTAAGAAAAGAGTGATTAACTTGCAGAATCTTAAGAAACAGAGGACCAAGCTAGTAATTTACTCAGAGTGAACTCCGTTTTGAAAGTCAAAGGACAAGAAGCTGGGGTCCATGGTGCCAACTCGGATTTGGTCAAAGAAACTCTCATTACATTCTTGGTCCGAATACGCATGATTATCTACAGTATGATATTTATGATACCATGATAATTATGA
>Ga0325410_1004427_pt1 | contig 15709 bp, 14 predicted proteins | sample PopdelMetagenome_16_FD_206182 | JGI IMG/M metagenome (GOLD analysis project Ga0325410, IMG submission 206182) | Populus deltoides microbial communities from Bellville, Georgia, United States - Xylem-PdIQD-R3 | ecosystem: Host-associated > Plants > Phyllosphere > Stem > Wood/Secondary xylem...
AGTGACATCATGTGTTTCGTATGAAAGTTGAAGATGAATACAATGTTTAAGATTTCATGCACCAACAAAAGTAATTATTTGTTTGATATTTTGTGGTCTGTTATGTAGAGTAGTATCTTTAAAATCTCATTTTCTCACCACAATGTTTATATGATCTTATATCTTAGATGCATCTGTGTAAATGAATTCCTGCTGCCCTTGTGCAACCTCTTCCCTCTCCTATTAGTTAACGAACTTTTGAGTGATTTACTAAAGCACTAGATCACACACAGTTTAGGGATCTTGTTGGAGTTGAAAACTATCATACCTTTATCTTTATTGCTTTATCTCTTGATTAGTTAATTTTTCTCTTCGCCCATTGTTAATATGCTACATGTTGATGTCAATCATTTTTTTTTTTTGTGATTTACATAGTGATTGTAGCTCCTTCATCTTAATTGGTTATTCATACTACTACATAACATTCAATTACTGGTCTCGTTCATTGTAATGTTTTAACAGTCATTCAGCATGCATGATTTCATTTCCATTTCTAGTTATCAGAAGAAAATGCAATTTCGTTTTGTTGTGCCATTCATTTAAACCTAAATAATCTTTTCAGTTCTGGAGAAAGCTCCAAGGTTTTGGTGCTGAATTAATATCTCTTTCAAAGAGCCTATCAGACATATCAAAGACTTGCTGTAATGAACGGGTAAGACATCCAACATGTAGATATTTTTCTGGCAGGCTAAGAATGTGGGTTATGTGCTAAATGCAACTTTTGTTTCACGTTTCTATTTATTGTTGTTTCTTAATACACTTATGGTTCCCTTTTAACTTAACTGAAAATCTTAACTGTGATTTCCAGGTGGGAGGATCGGTACTCTGTATATTTGAAGATGAAAAGCATGGGGTAATTGTTTCAAAATGACAGCAGTTTAATTAGTTTCCTAATGCTGGCATTAGAAATATGTACCACTTTTAAGATTGATTGTCTTTCTGATTATAGATGGTTCTGATACCTATTTAAACTTTTGTGCTGCAATACAGTTCTGCACCAAGGGTTCTGATTCTCATGGTCAGCTAGAGCAAAAGGATGCTTGTTGTGTCTACAGAGTCTGCAGTTGTAGGCGTTGTGGGGAAAAGGCAGATGGGAGAGATTGTTTAGTTTGTGATTCATGTGAGGAAATGTACCATGTCTCCTGTATTGAGCCTGCTGTCAAAGAGATTCCCCCCAAAAGCTGGTACTGTGACAACTGCGCTGCAAGTGGTATGGGATCCATTCATGAGAATTGTGCAGCGTGTGAGAGGCTGAATTGCCCCAGGACCCAAATTAATCAAGCTGGTGATGAAATTGGTTTATCAACTCAAGAACCATTCAATGATTTTGAAGAGGCATCAAATTTCAGCACGAATAATGAGGTTCAGCTATCATCAGAAGGGACTGAAAACATACGCATCTGTAAAATTTGTGGAAGTCCAGTGAGCAATGGAGAGAAGATAAATATATGTGATCACTCTGAATGCCCTGGCAAGTACTACCATGTGAGATGCTTGACAAATAGGCAGTTAATATTGTATGGCCCTCGTTGGTATTGCCCTTCTTGTTTGTGCAGAGGTTGCCTCACTGACAAAGATGATGATAAGATTGTTTTATGTGATGGCTGTGATCATGCATACCACCTTTATTGCATGATTCCGCCACGCATTTCTGTACCAAAAGGGAAATGGTTTTGCAGGCGATGTGATCTGAAAATACAGAAATTACGCAGGGTAAGGAGGGCATATGAGAAATCTGAAAGGTACGTGAAAAAGAAGGGTGAAGGGGTTAAAAAGGAATGTGAAAACCGCAAGAAACTGTACAAGGAAGGTGGAGAAGAATCAGATAAAGGTAGAGAAGGAATGGACATGCTCGTAACTGCAGCACTAAAGTGTGAAGTCGGCAGCCAATCAATTGAAGAGTTGAAAAGCACATGACATTTTCAGGAAATTACAAGATAAAAATTCATGGTTTTAATCATTGATCATATTGATTTTGTATCTGTAACTGATGTCAAGAATTTTGATCCCGCTGCCTTCTGGGGAAGAATATTTTGTTAGGCTGTAAACTTAGGTTTTGCTGACTCTTGGCAGGGCATGATTCTGAAGGCTAGTACATTTACTGGTTGGCAAGTGCCAAATACAGGACATGGAGTTACAAGGATCAGGGAATCATTAGATAAGCCTGTTGGAAACGATGTTTTTAACAGTAACATCTTGTTGATTTTGTACCGAACACGGTTCATTATTTTTTGTAAGGGAAAGCTAATCTCTGTCAGTGATGTTGTAAAATTACAAAACGCAACCGAATTTCAGACAATCTGTGCTTTATAATGAGAAGAGAACATTTTCTTTTGTAATTCAAGTTCTCAACCCCCTACCAGTGCATGCATGCGTACTTCTTCTCTGGTGAGTATTGATGTTTACCTCATCCCCAGGTGATGTTTCCATGCCAGGCCTTTTCCTTTGCTTCTAGTGGGTAAAATACCACATTTAAGACTATTGTTCCATCATTAAATAGCAATGGGTTTTTTAACAATCGACACGCAGTCCTAGTTGTAGCCAAACAACGAAGTTTAAGTTTGCGTTCATTGGTATATGATACAATTATTCGACTCCCTGTTCTATGAGCAGAGTATGTGTGACTTAAGCCACCAGGAGCAAGAGCAATTGTGGGGGGAAAAAGAGAGGAAATTGCTGAAGTTAATTTATGGCAGTGCTGTTTTTTTGAACTCCATTACCCTGCTGTTGTAAGAACAGCATATGACTTCACAGCTTGAAAAACCAGATTTCTTTGCCAAGGATTCGAACTCCATACCACCAGGATTTTGAGCCAACATGCACAGATCTTGTTCAAAGACAATGTGTGGAGAAGCAATATTCTCTGGTGCAACAGGAAGAAGCGATTCCACGATGATCACCTTACCATTACTTGGAAGAGCTTCCCAACAGTTCATGAGTAGTTTCAGGTAATGCTCATTGCTCCAATCATGAAGTGTCCACTGCAAGGTACATTGACAAATCAACAAATAAAAGAATCAAACACGAAGATCTTATGTAAAATAGATATTTTGTAAACCAAAGTCTACATCTTGGGGGTTGCTATGATTATTTCCTATGAAGTTCAGGGTAGTCCTCAGATTTCACTAAATTTCCTTTCACTCACATCTTGACAAACTTCAATCTAAGAACACGTAGATAGGGGTAAATGGAGATGATAACCCAGAGAGGCTTTACCTTCATGAAAACAGCATCTCCATTTGGCACACTAACAAACATATCTCCCCTAACATGCTCCACGCCTACAAGATAACGTCTTATTGGAAGTTAAAGCTGTCCATTTCAGAAACACGAAGGAAAGGAGAAAACAGAAGGCAAAATAGGACCACTTCGTTGTTTGGCCCCATACTTTATAGAGCAAGTTGCACCAAAATACAACTGGGATAGAGCCCTACTTGTACAGTGCTATTGAAACAAAAGAAGGCAATGGTACCTGGATACGAAGGTTCACCTGCTAATACATGGGGTAAATCATAATTTATGCCCTCAATGTGAGGATACTTAGAAGTGATAATGTTGAGAGTATCTCCAATTCCACCTCCAACATCAACCAACACCTCGAGCCCATCGAACCCTTCGTAAATATCAAGGATTTTCTTCATGATGAAGGGAGTGTGGTTTGGCATCGCTTGATTGAATACCCTATTGAACCTTTGGTCAGTGCCTGGATACTGGAAAGCTGTCTCCATAGCTCTGTTGAATGAACGCCCCCTTCAAGTATAGCATCATTAAAGTGGTATCTGACAAACCATTGAATCACGTCAAACCTCGCGCATCTGCTCTCTCCCTCAATACAAGTATAGTTGTAGCACAAAATAGCCAATTCTTTGAATTGAACTCTTCATTTCTCGTGTCTGATTGAGGTCACATTGTACCCAACCGACCCATATGATTATTTTACCATTCAGAATTTTCTTCATATTCATGAATTTGTTAAAGCAGTAGCCTACTATTTAAAAGGTCTACCTCATGACAGGGTACATGAGTGTGAAACTCTTGCTTAGATGCTACTTTCTTACCTATTCAGGAGCTCTCAGTCTTGTCACACGCCACATAACGGTTCTCTTTAGTGCTCAAGCCTGATGAATGACGCTGCTTTCACCTTTTTACAAGCTGTGATGCACTGTGCCTATCATCTTGAGCCTCCTTAGAATCATCTGGCTGCAGATGGAGCATTTGGGGAAATTGAGCAAAAAGTACATTATACAAACACAAAAATGGAACTAGAAGCTAAGCACGTCAATAGGAATACCACCTGTCATGATAGTACTAGACTAGGACCTTATAATGAATCACTCTCCCGGCAACCCAAGTGAAGGAAGTAAAAGATGGCCACACATACTTTAGATGTTGGAGCAACATTATGTTTCTTTTTCTTGGGAAGACTGAGAAGACGAATTTGCCATACAATTCAACAAGATTGTTGAACTCAATAAAGGGGATGAAAGGAAAAATAAGGACTCACTCAAGCTCCAACTTTTAAAGTTGAGATTGTTTTCGACCCAGGCAAATTGCCAGGAAGATATAAGCAAAGTCAAATTACAGTAATCTTAATCTAAGTCCTGATATGACTCACAACAATCTTTAGATAGGAAACTTTCTTGTTTTCACCATTTGATGACAGGTAGTGTCCCATGAATCTATTTTATTTGAAAGTTCACAAACAAAATGATCCAAAAAGGTCAAGCCACCGAAATACAAGAATGTACCTTTATGGCTATTGCTCTATGGAAGTTCTCAGTTGCACTGTCAGGCTCCCCAAAGTTCAACTGTGCCCTGTCAAGGGTGATCCATGCCTGAGAAGACCGACCACAAGCAAAAGAAACAAGAGAATAAATTTAGCATACTTTGAGTAAATAGTTTCTTAGACTTCACTAGAATTGCACTAAGAATTATCCTAAGTAAGTTATGCAGTACATATAGCTCTTATGAACTCCATCTTACCACACTACATGTGACTGCATTTTAACAAACTTCGATGCAGCAAAGGATGCCCTAGATTTATGAGCGAAAGGAAAACAAAAATTACTTGTACGGTACAAGAAAAAAAGGCAGATGGAGGAAACTTTTCTAGGAGAAAGAAAAAGCTCAAAACAGGAGGTGGCAACTGTCAAAAATTGAGTCTAAAGCATAAAAATCCCATGAAAGCTAATCCAGGGGAAATATACCGGAGTAGTGAAATATTCAACCAGCAAATTCATCGAAAGAGATTCAAAAGGAAAATTAAATGTTGTTAGAGAATAATATAAATCGAATCTTGAAATATTATTTTACCGTTTAAGTTATTGGATATTGAATTGGTCTATTTAACATGATATAAAAGGTTTAATGATGAAATGATTATGAGTTGCTTAAACTATTAACATTAAATTGGTTATTTCACAGATGCATCATAAGAGTATAGCATCGTCATATCTCAGCCCAGGAAGGTTCCAACTCAGTTGCCCCAATCAAATAAAGTCCAAATTAAATTAAAGCTCTTACCAATATATACACTCAGAAAATTGTAATAAACAATGTCACGAGTTGCTGCCTTTAATGCCATTTCATGCAATCTCCAATTCCAAGCAAAACTTGTGCCTTTTGTTCATGTAAGACTGCATTTTCAGGCATCAAATTAAGAGCAGCCTTCCACTTCCCAAGTGCTTCACGGTATTTTCCATCATTCGAAGAGATAGCTCATCATGAAATGCCACCACCATCATGTACTTAAGCAAAACAAAGAAAAGACTCGAGCCTCTTGTACAATAAGAAACTCTTCTTCAATTTGCCAAAGCAATCCACTGAAACAGACGCAAGAAAATACACGCCCATACATAAACAGGTGCCATCAACAGAAATAAACACGAGGAAATACATTAACTTAGCATTATCGACATAATCACTGCAATGGCAAGAGTTGGAAAAAACTTATAGATTAACACCAAGTAAAACAGCAAAACCTTACTATTATGATCGAGCAAATCACTGAGACTCCTCACTGCCATTCCAAGTAGTAAAGTAGGCAAATATAACCACATATGCTTCTTACCCAAAGTGTCCAAAAAAACCACAAATTTCATATCTTTAGAAACACAAAAGCTGAAACAATCACAAAAAAATAAATAAATTCAATAATAGCATAAGTTCCGCACATATCATGGTGTTTCAATAATGAACCAAATTTTGCACTTAAAAAAAGAAAAGAAAAAAAGATTGAGGGACGGAAATATCTCAGCTAGCTGGTTGCCTTGGGCTTGAAACGACTCGAGGAACCCACTTGCTTGCCACCGGTGGCGTGTCTTGTTGATGAAAAGGGAGGTTCGGGTATTTTTTATATGGCTGCCAAAGGCCGCTTCCAGCTACGACCTGCGGTATTTCACCATATATAAACCCTCATTTCCTCTTCTTCTTCCTCACAAAACTGCCGCTCTCCTCTTCTTAAATCTGCAAAAAGCGACGTCTCCTCCCAAACCCTTGCAAAACTTCCATTCTCATGCTTCCATTTCTGGACTGCTCAACTGCTAGAATTTGTTTACCGGTGTAAAACCATATTTTGTAAAATTTATAGTTAATACAAGTTATAATTATAAGCAATATAACTAATAATAAATATATTTTTTACAAAAAAAAAATATAATAATAATATTAGTATGTATACTAATTATATTTTTAAATTTGCAATTGATATTATATATATATATAATACTATACATGCTAATAGTAAAAATAATTATGCTTAAATTAAAAAAATGAAGGTAAAATGTAGTTTAAAGCTTATTGAAAAAATGAATCATTTTATTCTTAAGACTTTATTAATCCTTATTTATGCAACTAATATATTTGTAATATGCTTCTCAAGATTTCAACAACACCATCTTGATTTAGATGTACTTGTAAATAAGATTTTTGAACAAAAACAATTATATAACTCATATATCTCTCAACAAGATGAATCTAAACTCTAGATTATGGAGGAAAATCAAAGCATAAAAAAGAAGAAGAAAAACACTAAAAATAAGGTGAGAAATAATATGTTAAACATGAAAAAATTAAGTTAGAAACTCTTTCTTCTCCCCTCACCAAAAATGAGGTAAGAAAGAGTATGTTAAATATAAAAAATTTAAGTTAGAAACTCTTTCTCCACTCCTTTATATAATGAATTTTAAAAGTTAAAAGGTTGAAGAATTAATTTCCACCATTATCAACTTTTAATTAGCCATCATAAATCAAGAATTAAATCTAGAAAAACTAAGGGTTTTTTTCAGATTAATTTCTCATTTACCTATAATTTGTTTAATTAAAATAAATTTTCAACAATCCCCCACATGAATGGAAATTATCTCACCAGTTTGAGAATGACTCAAAAATTTGTTGATAGATACTAATTTAGTAGATTACTACATCAGGATAGGTAGCTTTTAACTTTAAACATTCCTTAGTGAAATACTATCGGATTTCCTCGGTTAAATAGTAAAGGTGATGTCGTGAACTATTTAGCTTTTTGTGCAAACTAAGATAATAGTAATCACATAGTTCTCAACCTAGATATTTCTTTTAGTTCTTACCGTTATGTTCATTTGGCCCTAAACAATTCTTGGATTCATGAGTGCTTTACAGAATTCCACGTTATTGAAATTCTCAAATAAACGGCCACACTTCTCACTCATTTAAGTGATATTTTATTAAGAGTATTTTTCTATATTCCACTTGGTGTACCAAGATATAAAAATCATTAAGAGCTCAGCTCACCATTTATCACTCTACAACTAACACTTATTTCATTATAGAAATAAACAAGAAATAATATTTTTCTGATGCTATCGAGAATGCTATATGACTTAGTTTTCTATTTGAATTTATATCTTAGAATCTCTAATCAACTAGGTATGGTTGTCATCATTATATTTTATTTTTATTTTTTAAAGACTTTAAGTTCATTCACCTCGATGAATTATACACAAACTCTCTCGATAAACCTTTGGTTAATGGATCTATATTATTTTCCTTTAACTTTATATAGTCAATGGAAATATTCCATTCAAGAGCAAGTGTTTAACATTATTATGTCTACAACTTATATGTCTAAACTTTCATTATACATACTACTTTGTGCCTTTCTAATTGCTGAGTAACTATTGTAATAGATACAAATTGTTGGCATTGATTTTAGCCAATATAGAATATCCTCTAAGAAATTCTGAATCCATTTGGCTTCCTCTCTAATTTTATCAAGAGCAATAAACTCTAATTCCATCTTGGACCTAGTGATACATATTTGTTTGAAGGATTTTCATAACACAGCTGCCTCACTAAGTGAGAATACATATTCACTTGTAGATTTTAAATTCTTAATGTTGGATTTTCAATTATCATTACCATACTCTTTTAGTATTGTTGGGTAACCAATATAGTATAACCTATAGCCCAAAGTGTACCTTTTTAATTGCCTTTCAATGATCCATACTTGGATTACTTGTAAATCTACTCAGTTTACTAACTGAGTAAGCAATATTAGGTTTATATAGTTCATAACATACATTAGACTTTCAATTATTCAAGAATAATTCAATTAATTTATTTTTTTTACTTCTATTACTGGACATATGTACATTTATGTCAATTATTATTTTCATAGTGTTATTGTCATCTTTAGAAAATTTCTCGAGAATTTTCTCAACATAATAAGATTAGGACAATATCAATCCATTAAATATCTTAGAAATTTTTATTCCTATTATGACATCTACAATATCTAATTGTTTCATGTCAAACTTGTTAGTTAACTTTTTTAAGTAGACTTGATCATGCAATCATTGCTGCTTAAAATTAGCGTATTATCCATATAGAGACATACAATGACATAACCTTTATCAATGTTTTTCACATAAAGACATTTGTCAACTTCGTTGATTTTTAGTTCATTTGACAACATAACCTTGTCAAGCTTTTCATGTCATTGTTTAAGTTTTTTTTTTCAAACCATATATTAATTTGACAAGTTTACAAACCTTCTTTTCTTATCCATTGACAACAAACCTTTCGGGTTGTTTCTTGTAAACCTTCTCTTTAAGGTCACCATTTAAGAAAGTTATTCTTAACACAAGTGAATATATGTCAAAATAGTCCACATTTTCTTGTTATCTAAAACTTTTAACAATAAACATTATGGCGCTTCCTTCCATAGAAACACATTCTCAAAGAACATAGTATTCCTTGATTCCATAATGATATTTTAGGATGAATATCTTCAATATTTGACTTGTGTACAAGAAATTGATATACACTACTATTGTATGCATACCCGATAAATACACAATCCATAATCTTAAGTCCTATCTTGATCTTTTTATGATTAAGTATTGCTACCTTTACAAGACACCCCCACACTTTAAGGTATTTGTAAGAGGTCTTTTACCTTTCCATTATTGGGTTTCCCAAATAGCAAACACGCAATGAAAAAAATAAAACAAAATAATTTGGGAGTCCTTAGGATCCTCTTAGATAGATCTAGAGTTGTTTAGGGATTTATTACCCGAAGATCTGATCTTTTTCGGCTTTGAATAATTCTTTAAATGTTGGTTGTCATAAATCATAACCCATCTAATTGTCCGACCTCCAATGGTAATCCATACGAACTACTAGTGAGAAATCTCCTAAATTCCCATTTAGAAAAGATGGATTGTAATGTCTAAAGTGCTAACTTTCTATTATATGACTTAAGAGGTTTTTTTTTTTTTGTCTAACAAACAATCACTTAAAAATAAGAGGCATAACTTACTATTTATAGAGAAATTTGAAAAACCCTATAAATTGGTAAAATATCAAATTGCCCCCTAAATAATATCCATATATTAATTTAGGATAATTTTAAAAATTAACCCAATCAAGTCCTTACTTGATTTTTCTAGGTTTAGAAATATAATCCTTGTATTAATTATATTATAGTCCTTAATTTCTAAAATATATTTTAATCAAGTCATACTTAATTAAATCATCTTAATATAATTTCTAACTAATGGTTCTTAATGTGTGTGACTCATTAGATTCCTAATATATTAGCCCAAGTATAAATTATAATTATAATTAAATAGAATTAAATAATTTAATTTATTATCAGTTTAACAATTGATAAATTTACATTTGAAGATCATGTGCATCGTTTAGCAACTTGTCATGATCCCTAAAATATTAGAAAAGTCATTAGTGGTTTGACTTAACCTTTCAGTAACCGATTTCTTAATGTAATTAATATATTTTCATCAATAATGTTATAATTTAACATTAAAACATGAAGTATATTTGCCATGTTAAATCGTGTCTGTTCTCTATATAATAGTCATTGATTATTTGAATAAAATTTAAAACTCTTTTCAAATCTCATTCCACCTTGACCAAGGGTTTCTTAGTCAATATTATTTGAGAACAGATGGGACATTTTTCCTAATTCACTCAGGGTGATGAATCCTTTTTTGATCACTCAAGTACTTTCATATATTTCATATTATACCCAACGTTTGTCCCTTCATTATCTCGATTAAGATAACATGTAATAAGATCAAAGCATAACATTCTCCAAATTAAGATAACTTCATGATCTCAAGTATAATAATCACTTACACAACTGTCACGTGAGCCTTTCCATAGACATAAGTGATTTCTCCATATGAAATTCTCATTTGGGCCAGTTCAGTGTACATGTCATATGACAAGCACCTACATATTAGTTTTAGGTATACCTTATACCTCAACTTATGAGAACAACTACTTTGTTTTATAAAATAAATAACATAATATGTATCAATCATTACGGTTATAATAAATGTCCAATATTTAAAAGAGTATCAATCAGGAACATTTTAAAACAATGTTTTGATGTAATAGGAATCTCATAATTATAACAACTTTATAATTTTCTTTGCAAAATATTTTTGTCTCATGGACTTTCACTTTACTCTAGATTCATAAATCAAATATTAATAAATATTAAAGATGAATTAAGCCTTTATTAATAATAAATATGTATTTATATGAATATAATAATACCACTTGTAACCAAAAGATTGTCTATATGGCATATTAAACTAACAATCTCCCACTTACACTAAAGTCAACCGTTTATATATCTAATATCATATTGCTTCATGTAGCATTAATGCTTCTGTATATACAGGGACTTAGTAAGAAGATCTCCTTGATTTGTTTTGGTGGGTACTCATTCTATCTTTACATCTTTCATTTCATTGATTTATCAAATCAAATGGAATTTTTTAAGTACCTGTTTGGATAATTGATGAGACCTTGGTTCTTTGCTTTATGCAATGTCTCTATTGTTATCACAATACAAGGCAACTATATCAACAATATTAGGAATCAACCTAGTTCATTGATGAATTTTTTGTTCCAAATAACCTTTTTGTTTCCTCAAACATAGTAGTGTACTCTTATTTAGTTGTAGAATCAGTTGTGCTCTTTTGTTTGGAACTTTTCCAACTTAGAGCTACTACCATTTAGAATAAAATATATACTAACTAGTATTCATTATTTTTTCAACATTTCATTGAAAAAATCTTAATTCAAATAATTTGGAACTTCTAGCTCATCTTTTCCATTGATGGATCTTATAGACAAGTATAGGATACCATTTCCATCATATCTCTCTCAATCTGTGTCTTAAAACATATGTATTTAGTGGGAGGTGTTCCATGCAAAATAAATAAAAAAATCTTAGATTCTTTCATGCTAAGTTATTTTAGTATCTAGTCCATATGCATGGATTGAGACAATCTAAGCAATTTTTTAGATCTATCTCTATAGATCTTCATATCCAATATATAGGTTGCTTCTCCTATTTTTTTTGTGAAGACACTCTTGGACAACCAAAACTTTATTGATTAAAGTAAAGATATGTCATTTTTAACAATAATATGTCATCTACATATAATTTTAGAAAAAAATACCACTCTCATTAACTTTTTGTTTATACAAGGTTTATTTACATTTTTTTATGAAATCAAATATGTTAATTATACCATCAAGATTAGATATTCCTACTCCTTAAAGCTTGTATTGTATATTTATACATTGTCTTTCATATTAGTCTTTCACTTAAAAACTTGCTTAGATCTATTAGGTTTTATCCTTTTAGATGGATCAACCAAGTTCCAAACTTGGTTAGTATATGAAGTCCATAGCTTCAAGTCATTTATTGTAATAAATATCATATACTTCCAAGTAAATGACAGGCTTATTAATTATGAGTAATATGTCATTCACAGCTTCCATGAGAGGTCTTTATCTCATTGATGCATGACATGTCCTACCAAATTTATAGAGATTTTTTGTTTCTTAAGATTCAGGCTAAACATCCAATGTTTTAGCATTGGTAATATATTTCATTTGGATGCAGTGTTCTAAAAGATGTAGAGAATCTTATTCTCCTTTAGATAATCCTTGAAATATTTGGTCAAATATTAACCACATTGATCCAATCAAAGTTTCTTAATATTTATTCCAATCTGTATTTTAATTTTATTGCAGTTTATATTGAACATGAACATATTAAATTTAGGTATATACAAACCTTTCATATAATTACTGAATTGATAAAAACATTATTATTATAAAAGAAGTATCTTTATATGCATATCCAATAAATACATAATCTATAGTCTTAAGTCCTATCTTAACCTTTTTAGAATCAAGTATTGCTACATTTACAAGACACCCTCATATTTTTAGGTATTTGTAAGAGGTCTTCTACCTTTCCACAATTCATATGATATCTTTTATAACTTTTTATGGGGTATTATATTAAGAATATAATTGACAGTTAGAATTGCCTTCCCCATAAGTTTTGAGGTGCTCCTGAATTTATTAACATGACATATATTATTTCTTTTAATGTTTTGTTCTTACATTCCACAATGTTATTTTATCGTGGTGAATAAAGAGTAATAGTTTGTTGGATAATATCATTTTGGAAATATAATTCACCAAATATTATTTTGTATTCTCCACCTCTATTACTTCTTATTACCTTTATCTTTTTATTAAGTTGATTTTCAACTTCATTCTTGTAATGTATAAACATTTCAAAAACTTCATCTTTACTCTTAGACAAATAAGTATAACAATACCTTGTACAATCATCTATAAAAGTAATATAATTTTTTTTTCATATCTAGTTTGCACAAACTTTAAATCACCAATATCTGAGTGGATTGAGTCTAGAGATTCATTGTTTCTTTCAATTGTTTGAAAAAAATATTTTGTGAATTTTGATTCTACATAAATTTTGCACTTATGATTTTTCTAAAAAAATCATATTTGGTAATAATTCATGATTTATTAACTTTTACAATGTATTATAATTCACATGACTTAACATGACATGCCATACATAACAAGACCCAAGCACATAAAAAGAAGAAGCATTCATCTTTTTGTTCTTATCATTGGTTACAATGGTTATTATATTTATTTTAAAAAGGTCATCACACAAATACCCCTTTATTATAAACATACCACTCTTAAAGAGTATTAATATATCACTCTAAAAAATCATCTTAAAATCATTCTTAGATTCAAAACCTTTATTGAAGGGCTTTTGAATTTTGGAATAAATAATAATTAAAAAACCAGGGATCAAATCTAAAAGAAAAAAAATTGAAGGGCTTTTGAAAATGTGTAGGGTCAGATGTGAAAATCGAAAAAAAAAAATAAACGATCGTTGGTGCAAAATTAGAGATTCGTTGGTCACGCACGCTACCCAAGAATGGAGGGGCTACCGTGAAGATTCAAATGCTGTTTTGAAAACCGACACTTGACCGCTGAATAACTTTACATTCACTGTTTGAAGAATGCGACTGTAGCCACATGCATCCATATGAACAATGTATGCCATCCACTTTTTAATATTAAATAATATTTTATATCTTCTAAAATACTAAAATACTCTTGATCCAACTTGTTAATAATAAAAGAAACCATAATGAAAAGATAAAAAGTGTAAGTTAAAGATAATTTGAATTCAAGTATAATGTAATCATTGTTCAATATTTTTTGCTTAAAAAAAAAAAAGATTTTTTTCCTGGATGTTAGTCTAGAGGTACAATAGTTTTGCAAAGGAATTGCTTTACCACCTTTTAGTTGCTTTAGAATATAATAATAATCTGGTAAAATTGGAAAGTGAAACTCGTCCATGTCTCCACTTCTTAAATACATCCTTCACACACACATACAGGGCCTCTTGGTCAACCTCATATATCCAAAAACAAGCAATCACCTCCACTACTTTTCCGCAGAACTTATTCTGATTGAATTGCATTGCAAAATAACAATAAAATTGTGATTTATTTCATGTTGGATTCCCGCGACCGACTCACTACTATAGCAAATGTTTCTCATAATTCAAGAAAAAAAAAAAACAATGACATCAGTTGCTGATAAGAGAGAGAAAAAATTACACATATTCACACCCACTAGCTGTCGTTGCGAATGTTCCTGGAATTTCATGTAGGAAAATATATGGGTGGTAGCATTCTATTAACAAGAAAAGGCGTCAGGGAAACGCTCTAATTTGATATTTTCTTTAGATGTTTAAGCTCATGGGATACTTGATTCGCAAGCAGCCCTCTCTGATTGGGTATTTTTTTTATATATCATGTTTTTAAACATATAAAAAGCCCACGCCACGGCCAGAAGAAAACAGAATTAAAAAAGAAGGAAAAATAGAAGGAAAAAAGGAGGCAGAGATGGAAGTGAAGAACAGCCCAGCTAGTGGGGAAGCGATCAAATCCAAGAAAGACCCTTGTTTTAAACTCAGAAATGATAGCTTGATTCCAAAGAGGAGGAGGTTAGTGAAAAGCATGATGTTTGACTCTATTGCCTCTGCAATTTGTGGCTCCTCTTGTCTTCCTTGTTCTAAACACCAAGAACAGAGCAGGGGTAGTTATTGTTGTCTCGCAAGAGTCACACCAGCCTAAAATATCAGATGTATAGCTTGTTATTCTTGTTCTTGGTATTGCTTTTGTTGTGATTTGGGTTTATTTAGAATAATTGTTCTTTAATCGGTGATGATAACCGTGGCTCAAGGAGAAGTGGGTTTGGACAGAGGAAGGAACAAGGACAGGGAGAACAGAATGGTTTATATTTATTGGAAAGTTGTAATTAATTAGTTTGATTTAAAAGTAGTTTTGATTATTGATTGTTTACTTTACTTCTTTGCCTTTTGATGTATGGTGGCTGTCCTTTTTAATCGTTTATGATACGCTTCTCCGGCTCACCAGAGCCGGAGGCTCATCGCGGGTGACCGTTTTCTCAACTGGGTAAATCCTGCCGGATTCACGGCAATTATAACCCACGTCGAAAAGGAAAGATAACAAATTAACTCTGAATGCCCGAACTTGGAAAAGCCTTGAAAGTGAAAATGAAAGGCAAAAGGTAAAAGAAAAAAAGGGCAAGCTGGCAATAGAGTAGATAAGTATCAAAATAGAGTGCAGAGCTAGTTAGCGGCTACTACTTCAAGGGGGCTGTGATCTTCACTTCAACGATTGTTTTTCAAATTCTCTACCTGAAATTAAATAATTGTTTGATTTTCTGAGTTGTATTTTACTCGAATATCGAACCCATTACCTCCATTTGTTTTTTT
>Ga0325410_1004430_pt1 | contig 15704 bp, 12 predicted proteins | sample PopdelMetagenome_16_FD_206182 | JGI IMG/M metagenome (GOLD analysis project Ga0325410, IMG submission 206182) | Populus deltoides microbial communities from Bellville, Georgia, United States - Xylem-PdIQD-R3 | ecosystem: Host-associated > Plants > Phyllosphere > Stem > Wood/Secondary xylem...
GCTTAAATAAAAATGATGCACCCATTGAATCTAGATGGAATCAAATTTCAAGTGCATGTTTCATAGTTGTTTGGCTAAAAAAAACTCTTGTTTCTAGCCTTAATGTCAAACAAACCCAATCCCCTTTTATTTTTTGGCAGACAAACAATTTTCCATGCCATCAAAACAGACTTGTTTCTTATAATATTGTCTGTCCATAAAACGTTTCTACCAATACAATAATTTGCCTGGTTACAAAACTCGGCATGGGAAAGATACTTAGCCAAAATTAAACTATATCATAGAAAATTGATTTGATTAACTTAAGCCTACCAGCATAAGTAAGATGTTTTCCCATCCAACTCTGAATAACTGATTCTAGCTTGTGCAACAGGGGAGAAAACTGACTTGCTAGAAGCATGTGGGGGCTAAGAGGAACTCTATGATATTTGAAGGGAAAAGCTCTTTTTTGAATCTAGTGTCCTAAAGAATAATTTGTTTCAAACTCTTGCATACACCACCAAAATAGATTGAAGATTTTTCTACATTTATATCCAATCTTGAAGTCTTCCTAAAGATCAATTGCTGAAAAAGAGTTTACACTGAACTTCTATCCCCACAAGAGACAAGGAGAATATCATCTGCAAAAGCAAGGTGAGAAATACCAAGCCTACCACATTTCAAATGGAAATGAAATGCAGAATTCTGATATGCTAATTTAAGTATTCTAGAGAAATACTTTTTGCAAGCAATGAAAACGTATGGAGATAAATGATCACCCTGCCTTACGCCACTTCTCCCAGGAAAGAAACCATAAAGTTCTCCATTTATAGCCACCGAGTAAGAAGTTTTTTCAACATATGTCATGACTAAGTGAACAAATCTGTCAGGAAAACCAAGCAACACAAAGAGATGCCTTAAAAACTTTCTGCTTTAAACACATTATAGCAAGAGATTGGTCTGAAATCATTAGTAAAAGTTACATTAGCAGACTTGGGAACCAAAGCTATGATAGAGTGGTTAATCTGTTTTAAAAACTTTCTAGAAACAAAGAAGTCATTCACAGCAGCATATAAATCCTCCCCCACAACATCCTATGACTTTTTGAAGAAGAGAGGAATAACCATCAGGCCCAGGAAATTTGTCATCTCCAATACTAAATAAAGCCTTCTTGATATCATCATTAGAAACTGCAGCTAAGAGGAATACATGTGAAGCTTCATCAAGATGTGGGCCACAACGAACAACGTCTATATTAAAGGGGAGAGTATCCTTTTAGGTACCCATAAGCTACTAATAAAATCTAACAAAACCTCCCCAACCTCATCCACAGAAGTAGTAATAAAACCATTACTACATTGAATGGTAGAAATGAAATTCCTTTTATTCTTCTGACTCATCAAAGTATGGAAAAAATTGGTCCCTCTATCAAATTCCTTAAAGAAATTACAATTAAGTTTCTGAGCATAGAACATTTTTTCAGTAGATTTAAGGTTAACAAGATCCAATCTAAGTTGCTTGTCACGTGTTAAAAGATAAGTGTTGTCCCTGTCATTATGCAAAATAGTTTGGTGTTGTTCTAAAACAGCCTCAACTCTAGCAACCCTCTTGGAAATGTGGCTAAAATAAAGCTTATTGAGCTGCTTCAGAGGGCCCTTCAAAATTTTAAGCCTCTTGTATAAAACAAATCGGAGAGCTATATACATTGGCATGCTAATTCTTTGAGATAAGATTCATGTAATTCTGATGTTCGACCTACATATTGAAGAACTTGAAGCTTCTTTGACCCTTTTTTCTTCCGAGAGCCAATATAAACAGAAGTAGGAGAGTGATCCGAGAAGGCACCAGGAGTACTAAAGTGTATATGGGTAATTTTTTAAAGTGTCGACCAGTAGGGATTCACCAAAACTCTATCAATTTTTCTCTATATCTTCCTATTTATCCAGGTGAAATGGCAGCTTATAAAATTCAGGTCAGTAAGCCCAAGATTAAAGCAACAATCTCTAAAGTCTGAAACTTCGTAATTGGAAACTGGCTCTCCATTATGCATATCATCTTGAGATAGAAGTAAGTTAAAATCACCCAAAATAATCCAAGGGGAAGTAAAATACCATTTCCAAAAGTCTTCCCAATTGGATCTTTTAGCAATTACAATGTTATAACCATCTACAAAAGTCGCAACATAACTATATTGATTAACTAAACTACTTATGCTGACATGAAGACCTTGAGTAGAAAAATCAATAAAATCAATATTAATAGTGGAAGGGATCCAAAAGACCAAAACTCTAGCATTATTGGTAGCTCCAGCATTAGTTAAAATCTTCCAATTCCTTAACCTGAATTTATGCATGAAGGATACCTTGGAAGAAATCAACTTAGTTTCTACAAGACCACAAACATCCATTATGTTCTTTTTCATAAGGTTCACTACCTCATGTTATTTTATAGGGATGTTAAGCCTTCTGACATTCCAACAGTGAATTAACATCAACTGACCGAAGTGGTAGGAGGTCCCCTACCATTTCCTTGTGCTTTGCTAGCATATTTCCTTGCCTTACTTTTGGTGGTTACACCTACAAAGGCCATTTCATAAACCCTTTCTTCTATGACTACATTAGCTTTAATAACATTCTTGCCCATATGATTACGTGACACAACCTGAGCAACATTACCTTCAGGTAATCCACTTTTATGAGAAACTGTGATGCTTTTTATTCCTCTTTCCCTTGATAAATTCCTAGTCATCAACCTCGACTTCAGCTTTAGCTTGCATACACCAATAGTGGGCAATCAAGAATGAGTGTTATGAGGGGTTAAGAATCATGTTTAAGGTGATCCAATCAGTAATCAAGAACATCACAAGGTAAGGAATAATCCACCTTTTTCAAGGATTGATCTACCAATATTTTAGGGAGATAATCCTAATGGTTGGTTAAGGAAATGTAAGAAATTCTTCAAGATCATTTAACTCTTGTATAACAATGGGTTGAAGTAAAATATTTTGTCTTAGAAAGGAAGGAAAAGATATGGTTTAAGGGTTACGTGTGTGACATTGAATGTACGATAAGTTGGGATGAATTTTCAAGAGCTATATGCAATAGATTTGACAGTAGAGATGATATAATGAAGAATTCAATAAGTTAGTGCAAGAGGGCAGTGTAGATGAATATGTAGACAAGTTTAAGGAATTAAAATCTCTTATGCATGGATTGAACTCTTCACTTCCTGAATCCTACTACATTTCTAGTTTTGTGAGTGGATTAAAGGAAGATATAAAACCTATGCTAAAGATACTCAAACCAATGGCATTGACAATAGCTTTTGAGCAAGCCAAATGACAAAAGGAATCAAATAATGCTTAGGTAAAGAAAAATAAGTTTGTGCCAAGAATAGTAAGATTAAAGAATATGGCTTATCATTGAATGCTTTGATTGACAATCATGCTCAAAATACTATCAAAATCACATAAAGCTATCAAGGAAAGGAATTAATTGTTCTTATTGTTAGTGGAAGCACCCACAACTTAATTGATGAACAAGTTATTAAAGAAGTACAAACTTTCATTGTTAAGTCTTCAATATTAGTAGTGATTATAGTTACTGGTAGTGCTATGCTCTGTGATTCTTATACTTTTGGTTTTAAATGGTTTATGCAAAACTATGAATGTATAACATATTTGAGGATTTTAAAATTAGGCAGATATGATGTTGTGCTGGGGGTAGATTGGTTAAGAAAATATTCCCCGATCTTATTTGATTTTATCAAAATAAAGATATCCTTTAAGAAGGAAAAAAAGAGTGATAAAATTGAAAAGAATTGTGGATAAAGCTAGCCTTTAATGCATTATAATAGGGAAAGTCCATAAAAGTTTAAAAGAAGCTTTAATAAGGTTTGTAGGACAATTCTTCTTAGTAGAAGCAAATGAGGAGATAAAGACTATTATGGTAAGTGCATAAATTGAAAGGTTGTTTAGAGATTATACAATAGTGTTTGAGGAGCCTGCATCTCTTTCATTAGCCAGGAAGTTTGATCATAGGATTCCATTGAAACCTAAGGCTTAACCTATTAATTGTAGACCCTGTAAAAGCTCTTTTGTTCAAAAAATAGAAATTAAGAGGTTGGTCAAAAAGATGTTAAGAAATGGTATAATTTAACAAAGTATGAGTCCTTTTGTTTCACTTGTATTGTTAGTAAAAAAAAAGGATAATATATGGTGTTTATGTGTGGATTATAGGTAGCTTAATGAAATAACAATAAAGAATAAGCTTTAAATTCCATTGATAAATGAATTGTTGGATAAGCTACAATGTTCAAGCTTCTTTTCAAAACTAGACATAAGGTATGGTTACCATCAAGTTCACATACATGAAGGAGATGTGGGAAAAAAAAATAGCATTTCAAATTCATCAAGGACATTATGAATTCAAGGTAATCCCATTTGAGCTCATAAATGCACCTACTACTTTTCAGGCATTAATGAATGACATCTTGGAATCATTCATGAGGAAGTTTATTCTATTGTTCTTTGATGATATTCTCATTTATATCTCTTCTTTGGAAACACATGTAAATTATTTGAAACAAGTTTTAGAAACTCTCAAAACTAACCAATTGTTAGCAAAGAAATCTAAGTGCACTTTTATTGCGCAACAAGTGGAATATTTAGGACATAATTTTTAGTAAAAGGTTTGGCAATTGACCGTAAAAAAACTAAGGTAGTGAAGAACTTGCCAATTCCTAAGTCATTAAAGGAACTAAGGGGATTTTTAGGGTTAGTTAGCTATTACAAAAACTTTATTAGGAGATTTGGTGTTATCAGTAAGCCATTAATAAACCTATTGAAGAAAAATAATTTCAGATGGCATGATAAAGCATGAAAAGCTTTTAACCATGGTTAGTTTTGAAAGTTTCTAAAACTTGTTTCAAATGATTTACATGTGCTTCCAAAGAACAGTTGTAAATAAAAATATCATAAAAAAAACATTAAAACAAATTTCCTCAATAAAGGTTCTAAGATGTCATTTATTAAGGCCTAAAAAATGACAAGAGCATTTGTGAATCCAAATGGAATTACCTTGAATTCATAATGTCTTTGATGAGTTCATAATATTGTTTTTTTCATATCTCTTTCATGCATATAAACTTAATGGTAATCAAACCTTAAGTCTAATTTTGAAAAGAAGCTTGAACCTTATAACTCATCTAGTAATTCATCTATAAATGGAATTAGGAACTTATTCTTTATTATTACTTTATTAAATTTCCTATAATCCACATATAAACACCATGTATTATCCTTTTCTTTACCAACAATACATGTGAAGTAAAATGACTAATATTTTGTTGAATTATGCCATTGCTCAATATCTTTTTGACCAGTCTCTTAATTTCTCTTTTTTAAAATAAAAACTTCAATGGAATCCTGTGATCAAACTTCCTGGCTGGTGGAAACCTGTAGGCTCCTCAAACACTATTGTATAATTTCCTAACAACCTTTCAATTTATGTACTTACTAAAGTAGTTCTTGGCTCCTCCTTTGCTTTTACTAAAAACATCTTACAAACCCTACTCAAGCTTCCTTTAGGATTTTCTAGACTTTCCCTGTTATAATGCATTGAAGGCCAGCTCTATCCATAATTCCTTTCAATTATATCATCATTTTTCCTTCTTAAAGGATATCTTTATTTTGATAAAATTACATAAAATTAGGGAATAGTTTCTTAACCAATTTACCCCCCAACAAAACATCATATTTACCTCCTAGTTTTAAAGTCCTTAAATTTTTTATACATTTATGGTTTTGTATATTTAAAACCAAAAGTATAAGAGTCACATAGTATAACACTGTCATTAGCTACAGTTACTGCGAATATTGAAAACTTAACAATAAAAGTTTATACCTGTTTAAAAACCTATTCATCAACAAAGTTGTGGGTGCTTCCACTATCAATGAGAACAATCAATTCCTTTTTTTGATAGCTTCCTATGATTTTGATAGTGTTATGATGAGCATAATTATCAGCTAAAACATTCAATGATAAGCTATATTCCTCAATCTTACTATTCTTTTCTATATTTCCAGTGGTATTTCCTACTTCAGCATCCATAAATTCTTCACATTCATCCTCATTACCTTCAATCATGTGTAATCCTTTAGCATCACATTGATGCTCAGGTACAAATTTATCTCCATATTTGAAACACTTTCCCAACTTACATATTTTCTCATACAAAGTTTCTGAAACAATTTTATGTTTTTGTTGACCCTCATTCTTGTATTGGTTGACATGCTTAGTTAGGAAGTTACCTGTTGGTCTTTCTGTGTGAATACTAGCACTAATTCTTGGCACAAACTTATTTTTCCTTGCCCAAGCATTGTTTGATTCCTCTTGCTATTTGACTTGCTTAAAAGTTATCATTAATGTCATTGGTTTAAGTATCTTCAACATAGGTTTAATATCCTCTTTTAATCTACTAACAAAACTAGAAATGTAGTAGGATTCAGGAAGTGAAGAATTCAATGCATGCATCAAACATTTTAATTCCTCAAACTTCTTTACATATTCATCCACGCTGCCCTTTTGCACTAACTTATTGAATTTCTCCATTATATCATTTTTACTACCAAATCTATTACACATAACTCCTGAAAATTCATCCCAACTCATCATACGTTCAATGCCTCACATGTAACCCTCAAACCAAATCTTTATCTTCTCTTCTAAGTAAAGAGATGCTACTTCAACCCACTATTGTACATGAGTTAAGTTGATATTGAAGAATTTTGTATATTTTATCAATCAACCTCTAGTATTATCTCTCCAAAATGTTGGTAAATCAATCATTGGAAAAGGTGGATTATACCCCTACCCTATAATGCTCTTGATTACTAGTTGGATCACCTCGTATATGATTCCTAACCCCTTATAACTCTTTTTTCTTGATTGCCCATTGTTGAAGTATTCAAAATCCCTCTTGAATTGGCTCCTAATTCTTTTTTTGCCATTAGCAAGAAATAATTGGAATTGATTTGATAATGCTTCAATCTCCAAACTAATCTAATAAGCTCTCTTATTTTGCTATATGAAATGTTCTTGCCATTTGCTTTGTTGATCAACTAATGATTCTTGAAATTCCTAGTGAAGGTATATAATCTTTTGTATAATTTCTCACAATGTTCTTCAACAACCTTTATTTTATTGTTTTCTATCATTTTTTGAGTCAAGATATTTACTCAAGTTAGGCTCTGATACCATTTGTTAAGCTAATTGTTTAACAAGAAATGTAAAAAGAGAAACAAAGAGAATAAGAGACAGAGAATAGAAGAAGAAATTGTGTTGTTGTATTATTACTTGACTCATAAGAAATGCATGTTTACACATTTATACTTATGCAATCTTCAACTAACTTGACTAACTTATTCTTTAACTTTCAACTAATTCTAACTAACTAATTAATTGATCTTAAAAACATGAATCACGTGTTTTACATGTTCTTCAATCTTTAAGCCCTTCAACAGCTGCAATTATTATTGTTCACATCAATTATTGCTATTGTTTCTTTTGATTCCATCACATACACCTCCAATTATAACATGTGTAAAATGTGCAAAATGTAACACTATCAATACCATTTATATTTATGTTTTATAATAATTAATAAAGGTAATTAACTTAATCACAGAAGAAGCCATCAAACTGTTACCTTTCAATTTGCCCTTATGAAAACAATAACAGTCGCAAGCTCAATAAAAATCCCAATCCACGCATCTGTTTTGGCTAATCAATTTTTTTAACCAAAAACTTAAAAGGTAATTGCACCTCCAAAGTTATAAGAACTAATAATTGGACCCTTATTTTTTTTTCTTTTTTTCATAATAGTTATACATTTGTCCCAAAATAACATATTTTATCTCTAACCATAATTATTAAACTTAACCCGGGGTTGATTCCAGGCAAGGTTTGTGTCACGGGGTCCGAGCACCGCGACGTCGTTTGGCGAAAGCGGAGGCTTCTTGTCATGCCCTTGTGTGAGGTGTTGTTTGTTGGGAAGGGTTTTTAGACTTAATCATAAAATTATTATTAAAGTTTATGAGTAGCTACCTAGTGTTATGGTCACTAGGAACCTATGGTCTACGAGAGTCTGAGTAAGGGATTGGTTGTGCAAGGGGAAGACGCATCACCCCCAGTGCACCCTACCTAAGGTAAACTGCATTATTGTTTGATTGTTTTTTTTAAGTCGGGTTTCTATTCGTTGGTCTTTTCTAAAGTTCAAGGTAGATCTCTCTTCGTGAGAAAATCTCTACCTTATTGGGTTAAATCCTAACTGTTTTAAAGTCTAAATTTTAGCATCACATTTATTTACACCTTTTATTTTTAATACCTGAAGGTGTACTTTATCGTGAAATTTTACACCTATAAATATTAAAGTCTACATTTGAATCCTAAAAATTTAGAAAAAGGTTTTTGATATTTTGATCAAACCCTAATGGATGATCATAAACCGGTTATGATATCTATTTTTTATTTTCAAAACATGAGAAAAATGCATTTTTTTAAAATGAAAATATGCTTTGAAAATTTTAGGATTTGACCGTATGCATGAAAATAATTTTTTTTTAAAATGTTTTGAATTTTTTTGGAAATATTTCATAGAAAACCACATATTTTAATACCGGATTGGTATTTTACAGTGTAAATATACAACCCAATATTATGCAAAATTGGTAGAAAAATATTTGAGGAAATCACAATTTCTTAGAAAGGATTTTTGAAAATTTTCTATATATATATATATATATATATATATTAATTGATTAAATATTATTAAAACATGTGGGCTGGGCTAACCCAGATAACTGGGCCAAGCACAGACCCAGGAATAAGTGGGCTAATGTCAGCCCAAAATGGATGGGCCAAACTCGGCCCAACATACTTTTCTTCTTGTTTTGTTTTTGGGAATGGGCTGGACCTAGCCCAGCTAACTAGGCTGGGCTAAGACGGGTCCAGCCCAAAGTAACTTAGTCACTAGCACAACCCAGTGGCTAAGTTGCGCGAGATAGTGCAATGTGAATTATAATTCACATTGCATTATTCTCATGCAGCGGCAACAGGGAGGAAGAAGAAGAGAGGAGGGAGGTTTACCTGGCGTTGAGGGAGTTGGCAGCCTGACTGGTGGCGCACGATGAGACTAGAGGTGGTAAGGCTGGTGGCTTGCTCTGGTTGTAGCTGGAAGAAGAAGAAGCAGAGGCTTGCAAATGAGAGGGGAAGTTTGCGATTGGAACTGTTGGAGTGGCTGAGGAGAGAGTTGCTACCTTAGCTTCGGTTAGGAGGGACCAAAGTTTCTGTACGAGGTGGTTGTTACTGGTGGTAAGGGTGGAAGCCGTTGTAAAGGATGGTTACTGCTACTGCTGGAGTCATGATGGTGGAGAGGAAAAGGAGTTTCGCAAAGGGGGGAGAGAGAGAGGTGGTGCAGCCACCACATGAGGTTGTTGGGTGTCTGATTGTGATGTAGATTGTGATGGGAAAGACGGTGGTGAGAACTTTACATAGATTGTAGGTTATAGATGCGTCTGAGAAGGAGAAAGCAGAAAAAGATAAAAACAGGGGAGAAGCCTGGTTTTTTTGTCAACTTTAGAGTTGATTTTCTTTTTTCTCCAAACATGAAACCTGCTCCTATTTATAGGGGTGGAAGAGAGTAATCTTGTCTTCACCGGGGAAAAATTTTCAACCCTTGATTTGACTGGAAGAATCCAAACCGTTGGTTCAAAGTATGTACCTTAAATTGTCAAATATGACAGTCCAAGGCTGCCAAAGTTGGCTACATTAGGCCAGTCACTGGAGCAGTTTTGATGTTAATAAGCCTAAACGAACCATACTCGGGGATATAGGGATTTCAGGTGACTATTTTGGTGCATGTGTTGTTAATTTTGGGGGACATACAAGGCATTAAATGCACCTGCAAAACTGCTACCTGGGCAGCATTCACGGGAAAGATGATGAATAGTGACCAGGTGACGTGTCGCCTGGTCTCTTTCTCTTTTTTTTTTAAATGCACAAATGACGTCGTTTTGGGTTAAATAAAGGAGTTTTGTAGAACTTCAATTGAGTCCTTCTACTTTCGCATACATTCAAATGTACCCTTAATTAACCCTCAACCTTTGATTTAGTGTAATTTAGCCCCTGCCGAAACTTCAATTGGAACCCCAAGTTTATGCGTCTTTTGCAGTGTAGTCCTTGGTTTCATATTTATGTAATTTCACCTCTAATTGACCATTAAACTTTCAAATTCTTCAATTTCACCTCGGTTTTTGTCAATTAAGCCCCTATAGTTTGGCGTCTTTTGCAGATTGGTTCTTGGCTGCTAATTTTATCAATTTAACCCCTAACTGACTCCAAAACTTTAATTTTCTTGCAATTTGACCACTGATCTCAATCAATTAACTTGGTAAAAATTAAATTTGATCTCTTAAAATTTTAATCTTCTCAATTAAGCCCAAATTAGGCTCCAAAACTTAATTTTTCACCAATTAAACCTCAAATAAAATCAATTTGACCCATTTAAAGTATAATTAAGTCCTTGCACTTAATTAAATCCTTCAATTTGACCCAAATTAATTCTTAAACATAATTAAAATTCAATTTGGCCTATGATTAAATCAAATTGGCCTATTAAGAATTTAATTATGTCCTTGGACTTAATTTTTATGCAGATTCGTCCAATAATAATTTAATTTGACCTTAAATTTCCATTTTTTTTTCTTCATTTTTGGGTATAATGGGGGACAACTAGGGCTTGAATTTCCTCCAAAATTACAGCTTGGTTTTTATGTATATTGTTTTTTGGAATCCTCCCCTATCTGCTTACTTCACGTCGCTAGTTTTTATTTTTTTTTAATTTTTTAATTTTTATTTTGAAAAAAAATGAATTTTGGGGAATAACTCAGAATTGGATTATGACAGTCTAGATCACAGATTTGGAAGGCTAACCTTAATTTTTTAAAAAGTGAAAACAACATCATTTATTTTTTCTTAAAAAAAAAGTGAACCGAGTTTTTTATTGGGTTTTGACAAGGTTTCACCGAGTTAACCGAGTCACGGGTCAACCTAGGTTTTTAAATGGACCACCCATATTAGTTCTTTCCTTTATTTTATTTTTTATGAAATCTGAAATAGTCTAGACTCTGGATCAACCTGCTCGTTTGAGTTTTATATCATTGTCTCTAATTTGACTAATATCCATGGTTTTTTTATGATAACATTACAAAAAAACTAAATCAGCTTAGTCTTTCACTGTTCAACCTAGACACAAATTATTGTGGATTGAAACAATCTTTCAGTGTTCACCTAGCCACAATTAGGGGTAATATTATTTTTTTCATGGGATACATTTGGTATTGAAATAATAATTGGGGACAAAATGGTCCTTTCGAGTTTTTGTTGTTATAAATACTATTTGCCCTTCAAGGCATAAAATTTTAAGCTTTGGGTTGGGGGCTTTTTTTGTGTTTTTGAAAAAAAATAAATAGTGAAGATGCAATCATGCCTCTAGGAGGGAAAATATATGCATGTGTTGAGGGGCTTCTTTGTCTTTTTCTTTTATTGAAACAGTGCAAATACAAAATTACCCTAGGATCTCAACAAAAACAACGCTGTATGCAGGGATGTTTTCATCGTTTCCATATGGTTTTATTGTAAATATCAGGTGGGGTTAAGAATAATTGGGTGTTTGTATGTATATAAATTATTATTTATATTCAAGTGGGTGTCGCCCAACCCTTTAGGTGACGTGTGCTACCTCAAAACAAAACTAAACATTGACTGTCAGGGCGGCATTTGATGTGCCTTTCCACCCCAAGCACAATGGCGAGGCGTGTGTGTCGAGGCGACCCATGTAGGAGCTCTGGCTAAGGTTTTTTCCTCTTTCCATTTCCCTCTTTTCTCCTCCTAAAAAATCATGTTGCCTATTGAAAAAAAAAAAACAAGAAGATCTGGATATTTATCTGTTATGTTAGCTTTAGTCCTCATTCTTTTAATTGTAATGTATTTTGCCTTCATTTGTTTGTTGAGTTAATGTTTTTTCAGTTTCATCCATTTATAATTGATATTTGTATCAGATTTGGTTCTTATTCTTTTAATTGTAGTGTATCTGGTCTTGAATCATTTATCAAGTTTTTTTTTCAATTTCATCCCTTTACACTTGGTTTTTATATTAGATTTGGTTTTTATTTTTTTAATTGTGATGTATTTGGTCTTGAATCCTTTATTGAATTGATTTGTCTTTAAATTTCATCCCTTGACATTTTATTTTTATATCAAATATAATTCTTATTTTTTTTATTGTTATTTTTAGTTGTTCTTATCCTTTTCTATATTGAAATTGTTTTTCAATTTCATCCCTTATGATTTAGTTTTATTTTATTTTTGTATCAAATTTAGTTCCTTTTCTTTTTAAATCTATATTTTTTAAATCGTTTCTTTTTAAATCTATATTTTTTAAATCACTTTTTTTATAATTGTTTTTTCAAGTTCATCTTTAATTATTTTGGTTGGTTATGAGTTTTACATTGTTACTTTTTTAGATTCGACTTTTATGTTGTGATGCGATCTTATGATCTATATTACAAAATTCTAAAGGTTGGATCAGGTTAGCTTCAGATATTTTTCATTATTTTTAAAAAAATCCCATCCATAATTATTGAGTTCATTGGAAATTGGTATTCTTTGTTTTTGTTTTGGGTTCATTTGTTAATTTAATTTTTTTCCCCAATTTTGGCCTTCAATTCAAGATTTTTGTTTGTCCTCTCAATTTTTATTTTTGCAAATGAGGTCATTATTCTTTTAGTTGCTATTTCTTTATCCTTCAATTTTTTTTATTTCATCATTCGACATTTCAATTATTGGGATTTGGCTCCTAGGTTTTTTCCATTGTTTATAAGCTTGCCCAGGAGTCAATCTGGAACAATAATTGGGTCACAGGTCGAGCAGGTTGACTCAAGTTAACTTAAGACAACCAGACCTTTTTGTTTTATAAAAAAAAAAATCAAAATGATACCATTTTGAAAAATAGAAAGGAAAATAGTCAACGAGTTTTGATTGGATTTTCCTCGAGCTAACCGAAACATGGATCAACCTGAGTTTTTGATAGTCTTACACTTAGTCAATTCTCCCCTAATTTCTTTTGAAGCTCGGCTTGATCATGGGTCAAATTGTCATGTCGAGCCAAGTTTTTAAATAGTTGCTTTCCAGATGTGATGCTTCCAGTTTAGTTAGTGCCTAGAGTCATGGGTTTGAAAAATTTACACGGGTTGATATTATTTTCTTTTATGATTACATCCTTTGAAGTTGTTTGTTTTAAAAAAGGATCTTTGTTTATCCAGGTGGCCTAGGTTTCTTGAATTTTAAGAAAATACATTTTGGTACCTAACTTTATTTTTCTTTTTTCTAAGTCTTTTTTAGGAGAGAGAGAGGGAGTTGTCAGATTCCGACTTAGAGAGAGAAAGTGGCAATTGAGGAAGATTATGACCACCAAAACAATTACTTTTTACGTCAAAAGGTTTCATATGATAAGGGGGGTTACATTTCGACGTTTTATGACCTAAAAAAACATGTCTGAGCTCGGGAAGAATTTTTGTTTCAAGTGGATTTCGGGTTTTAGGGTGGTTTATTGGGTTTTTGGTGGGTATGGATTGGTTTAACAAGGTCTCTTGGGTGTTTTGGGTCAAAATGGGTTGAAAATGAGTTTTTAAATGAAAAAAACAAAGGACCTTGTTTTTTCGACCACCATAGTGGCTAAATTCTAGGTTGTGCAGGAGATGCATAGTCTATTAATGTGGGTATGACATGTTTGCAATACCCAAGTAAACATGGGTTAAATATGTTTTCCATATCCAAGTACCGTGGATTAGTTTATTGGGTCTGATATATTTGTCAAACCAAAGTAACGTGGGTTTGGCAAGACCCAAGGCGTCTGGACTTAGCGCTAGTCAAGTGCAGTGTAACATAGGTCTGGCATGTTTGCCAGACTCAAGATGTCTAGGCTTGGCGGTTAGCCACATCCATAGTAATGTGAGTTGACATGTTTGTCAGATCTAAGTAAACATGAGTCAAACATGTTTGTCATACACAAATAATGTGGGTCAGATATGTTTGTCAAACCTAAGTAACGTGAGTCTGACATGTTTGTCAAACCCAAGGCGCGGACTTGACACCAGCCAAGTCTAAAATGCATGAACTTAACCGTAAGTCAAGTCCATATGACATATGTCTAGGATGTTTTCTAGACCTAAGGCGTCTGAAGACAAGTTCAAAGTGCGTGAACTTGGCAGGACAACCAAGTTCTTAAAAACACCTAAAAAAACATATATGATCTTGGGAAGAATTTTTGTTTCGGGTGGAGTTCGAATTTTGAGGTGGTTTATTGGGTTTTTGGTGGCTATAGATTGGTTTATCAGGGTCTCTAGGTTGTTTTCTAGGTGTTTTTGGTCAAAATTGGTTTTTAGGTGACAAAAACAAATGACCCTATTTTTCTGGGCACCATAGTGGCTAGATTTCGGGTTGCATAGACGATGTGTCGGCTGTTAATGTAGGTCTAACATGTTTGCCAGATCCAAGTAACCTGGATTGATTTTATTGGGTCTGACACATTTGCTAGACCCAAGTAACGTGGGTCTAGTATGTTTGTCAGATCCAAGGTGCTTGGACTTCGCGTCAGCCAAGTCCAAAGTACGTGAACTTGGCGGTCAACCAAGTCTAGAGTAACGTGGGTCTAACATGTTTGCCAGATTTAAGATATCTAGACTTGGTGGTCAACCAGATCCAAAGTGCATGGGCTTGACGGCCAGCCAAGTCCACATAACATGGGTCTGGCATGTTCATCAGACCCAAAATGCCTGGACTTGGCAGACCATTAAGTCCATAATACGTGAACTTGGGTGGTCTGCTAAGTCTACAATAACATAGGTCAGACATGTTTGTCATACCCAAGTAACATGAGTCTTGTATGTTTGTCAGATCCAAGGTGTTAGCCAAGTCCAAAGCATGTGGACTTAGTGGTTAGTTAAATCCAAAGTAACGTGAGTTTGATATATTTGCCAAACCAAATGTGTTTAGACTTGGCAAACAGCCAAGTCCAAAGTGTGTGGATTTGACAATTAGTCAAGTTCAAATAATCAATCATGTCCTATTGCTTTCCATGTTTGCATATATTTACTTGCTAATGATTAATATTTTGTAGCAAATTGAAGTGGTTGGCATGTTATAGTTAACTTCAATTAACTTTGGTTTAATTTTAAAAGATATTGTTTTTTTTCTAACATTTATTAATGTTTTTTACAAATGCCATAGAGCGAGTAATCTAACTAATCTCCAAAAAAAATATATAACTCTATCCCTTTATATATTTTATATGAAATCTAAGTATAAAGATTATTAAAAAAAATTATTTTTTTAAATTGTTTTTATGTGATGATATTAAAAATAAATAAAAAATTAAATTTTTTTATTAAAATAATTTTTTTTATATTTTCAAATTATATTAAAAAAATATTTGTTAAAAAAAATTTTATTTTAATATATTTTTAAATAAAAAAATACTTAAAGAGCTAACACTACCACAATCCAAAATAACTCCTTACCACTTCAACATTCAATCTCTCTGCAAAACCCTAGTGAGCACTTACCGAGAGAGAGAGAGGTGGTTGAAGAAGACGAGAGGAATGCCAG
>Ga0325410_1004432_pt1 | contig 15698 bp, 10 predicted proteins | sample PopdelMetagenome_16_FD_206182 | JGI IMG/M metagenome (GOLD analysis project Ga0325410, IMG submission 206182) | Populus deltoides microbial communities from Bellville, Georgia, United States - Xylem-PdIQD-R3 | ecosystem: Host-associated > Plants > Phyllosphere > Stem > Wood/Secondary xylem...
TGTGTGTTTGTTTTTTTTTTATTTGTGTGTGTGTGTGTGTGTGTGTGTGTGTGTGTGTGTGTGTGTGTGTGTGTGTGTGTGTGTGTGTGTGTGTGTGTGTGTGTGTGTGTGTGATGGAAATCTAGGCAGCTTATTAATTATTGAAAAGTAATTCAGCAAGTGATGATCGATGAGGTAGATGATAAATTGAATGATAGGACAGCTCCCCTAAGTAATAGGTATTTAACATCTTAAGAAATTAAAAGGAAAAAAAATGGTATCACTTTAGGAAAAGCTACGTACAAAAGAATGATCACTTGCAGACCATGATGGCATGGCACCCATGGATTTGCACACAGAGATCTTACTGGTCTGCTCCCACTTTCTCAATCTTCTGGATAACTTTAGTCGAAATGTCCATTTCTATTTAGTTAATGCCATGAGTATTGTGACAAAGAAAGTAGTGTGTGCGTGAGTAAAGGAGCTTAGCCTTTGTGTTCTTGCCTTGCCTTTATATATAGGTTGTGTATTTTAACCCACGTCAAGAAAATCATAGAGGAGCATTACTTAACAACAAAGTAGTGGTAGGCAGACGAGTGGACTTGATCCAAACTGGATCATTATATTGCGAAAAGGAGCTGCAATCGTGGGCTCATGTCAAAGAACCAACAATGCCCTATTCTAGTATTCATGGCATGTAACGAAGCCAGGAAAAAGAAACAATTATTTGTCCACTTTATATCATGCAGAGCCAACTTATAAAATCATGAACCGAAGATCCACCAGCCAATTATTGGAGCATATAAAATCTGTGTATTTCATCCAGTTTGGAGTCATGGTGTGGTCGGGGAACACAGGCATTATATGATAATTTGGACAGGAACTTGTTGGTGATGAATAATTTGTTAGAATCAACACAGTGCTCCCTATAATAATAATAATAATAATTGCAAAGGGACATGGCTTCAGAGATATTCCATGGAGAAAAATAGAATGGGGGGGGGGGGGGGGGTGTATTTTTCTCTCCCTCAAGGAGTCAAAACTGCGTGCCTTGTCCCTGCGTGCAAGCCCTGTCTTGATTCATTCTAGCAGATAAAGACACTCGTTTCATTTAACATGGATGCTGTGGCTGGTGATGGTTGATTAGATTATATTATCAAGGCATGCCTTAGACTACCTAAAATTATCGTGGCACGCTTTTGCTTTCTAAGAAATTGATCAAGCCATGAGTTTAATCAATTACATAGATACGCAGCATCTATCTCATGATTGAATTGCAAATGTTGTCTGATTTTCCTACATGCTTCTTGTTCACCAACAGGGATCATGTGTCTGTCTGTTGATCTAATTTGTTTTTTTTTTAAATTATTTATTTTATTCATTCAAGTTAATTTAAGTTAAATGAAATGGGGTTTAGTTAATAACTTTACATGTATCCACAACTCACCTATTTTGCCATATTTACATGTAATGAGAAACAAAGAAAGCTGTTATTGGACTAGAATTCAAGAACATTATATTGGATATTAAGAATTTGGTAAGAATCCTGCATAATTCTTACTTCAATCAGTAATAACCACCCAATAAGCCAAGTACCCGAAAGCCTTCATTTTTTCCCCTTTGAGTCAGCTTGGACAGTCCATAGTCTACGGAGAATTTATTTATTGAGAGCCACGAGTCGCGGTGACATCCTTTCTATTATTAATACGGGTTGCTTGAACCGGACAGCGACCTTTTAATCTGGAGAACAATGCCCATTTCTTAACACTTGAGTCTGAATCTATCACCTTCCAGCTGAGAAAATAAATAAATTATGTTTAGCATTTTTTATAAAATATAGAATAAGAAGATATAAACAATAATCAATCCCAAAAAAAAAAATAGAATAAATTGGATTGCTAAATATTAATATCAAATCTTAGAAAGATTAAAAAACAATAGTGTGTTGATTCAGGTAAGCCTAAAATAAAAAAATTATTTTTTTTTATGATTTTATTGATCCGATTAAAAAAATACTTATTTAGAATGGTTTTTAATTGAATTAAATCCTAAAAATTTAAATTATTGTAGTACTGCATAGTGATTGCTTATGTGTACTTGCGCATGTTAGTTTCATTTTAAAAATGTGAAATAAAAATCTCAAATCTATTGTTAAGCCAGACTGATGGTAAAGAAAACTCACTTGTAAGTGGTGGTGGTAAGACGGTGAAGGAAAACTAGCACCATGGCTTTAGCCATATTGTTCATTCCCAGGCAGGTCCTTGCTCCCATCCCATCCCATCCCAAATGCTAAGAAGCTGCATGGCTTTTTGTCATCCTGTATATGAAAAACAGAAAGGCCTTGTCGATCTCTAGTCTTAGCTCAAACTCTTCCATTAAGTTAATTACTGCGAGATGGTAAAAAAAGAAGAGAGAAACTAAATCAGATTTGACCATAGTTGAACTCACATCAAACCTTCGAGGGTTAAATTTGTTGGTGTATTGACCTTGCAGCATTAATTTTCCAGCTTTTTTTTTTAAAAAAAAAAATCCTATGATGAGAGCAAAAACATGGTCAAGATGTTATCTTTTATTCCAATGGGTATAATAAAATCTGGGTATAATAAAATTTTCGAGGCGTGTAGTAGCTATCAGAATTCAGAAAAGCTATTTTCTGACTTGCAATAATCATGGTCAAGATGTTATCTTTTATCTATGTGTCTAACAACATAAAAGCATCATCAGAACCCACTTTTTCATCTTCTTCTTGCAGTCATAATCAAGTCTAGGGTGTTCACGATCCTTTTTCTGGCCTGAATCACCATTTTTTTTTAGGATTATCAAGTTCACCGCATCAGAAAGTGACACTCGATTTGGACTTAAAAGGAATTTAATATATCTCAAGCCCACAACATTGGAAGCTCATTTATGATTTAATGGACTTCATTGGTAGATTACCTTAAGGCCTTTGTAAAATCTAGTCTAGGAAACCTCTTGGGGACTCGAGCATTGCTTCACAGCCATGAGTTATGTCCTCTTGCAGCATATCTCGTTTTTGCCCATCCTCTAAGCTCATCAACATTCCTGCATGTGGCTTTGAAGGTTATCTGCAAAAATTACATACCAAGATCATTATCATGGCTTTTTAGTTTTTGTTATCGGATTCATAATGAGATTTCCTGAGAAAAACGCGGTGCTCCAAGGCTTTCAAATTGACTTAAGGTTTTGCCCCAAAAATTAGCCTCTTAAGGGCTTCTCTATTCGGGCCACGGGCCATAGAAATTTACTAAAGCCTGTAAAAATATCATGAACCAATAAAGCCTGTAGTGTTTGGTTATTGTCCTAAAATAAAAAAATACAAAGAATAAAAATAAAATATGTTTGGTTAAAAATATATTTGGTTAAAAAGATAGAGATATAAAAATAAAATTATCATGAAGACAATTTTAAAATGAATTTCTATACTTTTAAAATAAAGATAAATAGAGGACATAACTTCACAAACAATATTTATTATTTTTTATTCCTAACCCATATTTTTTTAAAAAAATAATCAAAGCAATCTTGTTTTCATTAAAAAAAATTTTTTCCTGAAAAGTCAATGAGTTTTTGCCCTGTGTTTTATCCTGGATTGACCTAGGTTTTTGACCAAGTCAGACCATATCGATCATTTCTCTATTTTTTTTAAACTCGATTCATTCCAGGTCACAGGTCAAACCATTAAGTTATTTTTAATTTTATAAGTAAGATTATTATAATATTATTAATTTTAACACTCAATATAAAGTGTCTATACACACACACACTTTAGTTTATATTGAGTGTTAAAATTAATATATAAATTTGATAATAATACATAATAAGAATAAAATAATTTTTTTATATATTTTATTTTATTTTATCTATCATAACCAAGTTTAATATAAAAATAATTATTTTATTTTATACATTAGTATGAAACACAATTATATCTGTATCTTATTTGTCTCTTCTGTCTTCTGTCTTGACCGTCTCTGTTTCTCTCGTCCTGAAACAATAACAATGCTTACGGTATCATAATAGCTCCAGTTGACGTGAATGTGCTCTTGAGCTACGTACATATGAAGGAAAATATATGGGCCTAGTAACTAGGTTAGGAAAATGCTTGGACTGCACGACCTCCCCCTTTTAGGGGCTGTTTATATTTACGGCCAAGCCGCACTTCTTAAAACATTTATTTTTTTTATTTTAAATTAAATTTTTTAGGAGCTGTTTATATTTACGGCCAAGCCGCACTTCTTAAAATATTTATTTATATTTATTTTAAACTATTATTTTTTTTTGTTATTAGGTTGTTTTGATATGTTAGGTTAAAAAAAAATTTAAAAATAAAAATATATATTATTTTGATATATTTTTAAAAAAAACACACTTTAAAAAAATTATTATTATGATATCAAACACTATTTATTATGTGATCACTTTGTATAATGATCAAACACTATTTGCACAGCACTAAAAATGTGATTAATTATATTTTTTTAAAAAAAAGGGATTATCATGTTCATCATAGATTATTAAAATATAACTACCAATAATTATTTAATAGGACAAAGATAAACATATAAAATAATAAAGAAAATCACATTCAATTGATCAAAAGTTATAATAATATTTCACTGTACAACTTTATCGTGCTCAAATGATAATCATCAATATTTATTTAATAGAAAAGAGATAAGCACAATATAAAGAAAGAAACAAGGGAGAGAATTAAAGAAATAATTTTTGAGCTGGTAGGAATATAAATTAATATTAAGCTAACTAACCTCGAGTGCCTGGCCAAGTATAGTGATTATGCCAACATTATCCCAAGTGTCAAGATTCTTCACAATCAGTTCATCAAACTATTTGACGAAAACAGATATCGACATCTTTTCGTGAATTTTCCCGAATTGTCATGTAAGATTGTCGTCTTAGCTGATTCGGTACTCGGAACAAAAACTTGTGTCACTCCAAATATGGTGGTCTTGAAGCAATTTCCATACCTGTAATAATCAAAATTAGTTTAATATCTTTGTGCAAATATTTTTTTTTAAAAATTTTCTTTTATTTCCTTTGATTTCGTTATATTAAGAGATTCGAGTTCTCTGATAATAATAATAATAATAGAAGAACGATCATCCTGATCTAATACTGAGCTATTAACATTCCAACATCAATTCAATAAAGTTTATTAGTACCTTAAACGGCGAGCTTGAACGAAGGCATAAGAACCTCTGCAGCCATTGATGGCTGCCATGAACTGTATGGTTACCCGGTGGGATATCATCCTTTGCTATCTGATTATGGCACCTTAATTAGCAGCTTCAAATATAGAATATACAAAAATGGAAAGAAGCACCGCGTAGAAACGAAGGGAAGAAATCGTAGACGGAAGAAGAGGCAGCATTTGTTCTACTTTCGGAAGTGAAACATGAAACTATGTTGGTATGGCCGTCTTATTTCCTTTCTGGCATAAATATTTGAAATTGGATAGTGTAGTGTACGGCCGAGAAAATGGGCGTCGGCATTTTGGTTTGCTGGCCGGAAATGGAAACATCCCCGTTGACGTAAAGAGCGTAGCTTTTTTTAATTAATCAATGTTTTTTAATCCAGTAAATCTTCATGTTTTAAATCTTGATTTTATAAAAATTATTGGGATAATTAAAAGTTGCTATAACATTGACACAAGCAAACCTTGTGCCAATTATTGTTCAAAATCCAAGATTTCGAACCAAGTATCCTAAATATACGATAAATTACAACAATGCATTTAAAAGACATAATGACATGAAGCTCTTATTACTCGAGTAATCTTGTACAAGTAATACTCTGCAATATCCTAGCCCTTAATTTCTAACCATTGAAATGACCAAGTTGGTGTACTTGGTTCCGGTCTTTGACAAGTAACCCTCCACCATCTCTCCATACCTCCGAAATAATTCGTCCATTATGTCCTTCTCAAAATGAGATTCCAGCATCGACTCCACGACGGCTCTGATTGTCTTGGCCACTCTCTGTCCACGTGATGCTGCACCAGACGTGGTGTCCACATCGTCGACCCCTCCATCCCAGTCAATTTCAAAGGTCTCGAGCCGATTGACACTGAAAGAACCATCCTTTTCAATCTCTAACCTCATTTCTTCCGCACATGGACCATAGTAGGGGGCGTTAAAGGAATCGACCTTTTCTTCCTCGACGAGCCCCTGTAGGGTTAGTCAACGCCAAAATTAAAACAAAAGCTAGCTTGATGTTTATATATATATGTATATAAGAATGTTGTGGTTCCATTCCCAAGTTGGTTATGCATTTTGTGCTGGCATAAATAAACTGTTATCCACCAACTTTATTCGTTTCCTTAATTAGATGCTTATCCCAAATGGAAAACATCACGGCAACAAGAATTTAGATCAACTGAAACAAAAAGTTAGGCTTGTTATCTATAAAGCCATTTTCTCTTGAGTTACGAATATATGAGAAAAGTATTGAATAAACTATTTTCGATAAAGGTATGAAATGAAATCGAGCTAGGTTGAAAATGTGCAGATTTACTCAAGGAATTACTTCAATGTAAAATTGTAAGCAAATACACAAGATCAAATTAAAGCATTACGAAATTAATCACCTCAGAAACCATGCTCATTAGTGCCTGTGCTAAGAGCTCCCAATGGTAGCAACTCTCGTCCGTGGTGGGATCGGTAGATCTCCTGCCCATGAATGACAAGAGCATGCAGCCTCCGGGAACTATTTCCTTCGAACGCGATTTTAGAAACGACGAAAAGTCCTTTTGAAACTGCAATGAATATGCTTCTAACACACAAAGCGAGCTTGACTTTGATATATAAATCTTTCCCTTGTTCATGGCCGTCCTCGCGTTGCTCTCTAGACCAGCTGGAACCTGTTCACATATTAATTGCTACCTTTTCTTAATTAAGCATTCTCTGGTAAGAAGGGAAACTAGAAGATTAATTGATTAATTAGCTAGTACCTTAAAAGATATTGTCTCACGTTAAAATATTAAGATTTACAGTTTTATAATAAATTTAAGATTTAGAATCTTATATAAATTTTGTCCTAAAACACATATTTTTTTTTTAAAAAAAAAATGATATCTAAAATTTATAAGTTGGCTAGACCCGTAACTCTATCGATCCAATATGAAATATTTATATCATTTGTTTTTCTCTCTCTCTCTCTCTTGATTTTCAAAGCAATGCCCATCGATGATCAAACATATATATATTTCGTTAAGGAATTAATAAACCACGCTCTTGATATAATATACACCAGCCATGTATTTGGAAGAGGCCGGTGCCAGCTCATTGAAGCTACTTGCTTGGCCGAAATATTTCAACATGTTTTGTCAAATGAGACTAGCTATGACTTTATGACCACTTAAATTATGGGATGAAGAAATCAATAAGTAGGTGGTCCTTGTGTACTATGTGTTTCCATATGTGTTTGATTATGTTTTAAAAATATATTTATCTTATAAAAATATTAAATTGATATTTTTTTTAGTATTTTTAAAAATTTTTATGTACTGAAATAAAAAAAATTTTAATTTTTTTAATATATTTACAAATAAAAATTTCTTTTAAATAATATCATACACCATATATGGTAACAATCATATTTAATTTTAACAAAGGATTGATGCCGTCTTTTTTCTTAGTTAGCAACGAGAGCATCCTATCTCAACTTTCACACACACACACTCATTATGTTTTTATATTTATAGACAGTTTTTAACTATATAAAAAAAAACAAATAAAAAACATATTTAATTGAAAAACAAAAACAAATATATTTATAAAATAGTTTTAAAATGAATTTTTATTTTTAAAACAAGGATATGTCCGTTAATTTTTTCTAATTGTCTTGAACTTTCCTTTCTCGAAAACTGCTTACTTTGATAGCTTTTCATTAAAAAATAACTTGAAAATATAAAAAAAAGTATATTTTTTTTCTTTTAACTGATAAAATTGTGCAGTGGGGTAGGTGAATTTAATTGCACTTGCAATTATTCTCTAAGCCACCGAAAAAGCTCACATGCAATAAAGAAGGGAAATCATTGGACTGCTTAATTAGTCCTTCACAGTTTCTTCGCAGAGAAAAATTATGACAAAAGGGAAGGGAAGGGATGGGGAAAATTATTCCCTCGAGATATATATATATTTTTTTGTTTGGGTAGAAAAGTGAATGAAAGATAATAAATATTGAATATAATTAAGTTAGTATCATAAATATTATAAAGTTATTTTCTTCCCCTCCATCACCGCCCTCTCTCTTCACTTCTCCTCCATTCACCTCTTTTCTAAACAAACGGCAAGCACAAATTAAGATAAACAATAAAATGCAAGACCATGCGATGCGAGCCTAATTGTTTGTAGGAGAATTGGGTGGCTTACGCGAAACCAGCCCTGTGTTTGCTAGCTGATTGTTCCTACATGCACTTGATTATGATGATATAGTATATATGTCTGTCATACAAACCTGCGAGAGCCAGTGAAGACTAGAAGAAGAGTGCACACAATGCAAGCTCCTGCTAGGAAACAATCTACCATAGAAAGAACCTGGCGTTGCTGATACAAAGCATGGCCCGAACTCGGAACCCTTTTCTTTCTTTAATTTATTATAGAATGCTGGCAAGGATCCAAAAATAAAATTGAAGTCATTAGAAGGAAGATCATTCAGGAAGACCTTAAGTTCTGGTGTTGGACGCCCCAACTCTCTGCATTTGGCATAGATGATATCAGTAATTTCGGAGATCACTGACAACGAGTTAGGTCCAGAGGAGCAACCCAGGTCTGCAATTCCCATGATGTCAGGGATATTGCTGCACAATATTTGCATTATAGCCTCCTCATTGATTCGCTTTCCTAGAGATATTATCTTGCTCTGCAAAATTAAACAATTATAAGAGCCCCGAGGGTAGCGCATATTGACTGCACTTTTGTTATCTTCAAGACTAAAAAAAGATAAAAAGCAGATTCGTGCCATGGATAAACCTCGAGAAATTGTTCCAAACCATGTGAATATTAAAACCTTTTTTTGCTTCTTTTATATATATATATATTAACGTCGCATCGGTTACATCTAGACTATGGGAGCGAGCAAACATGTATACGTGCACATATTGTTAAATATAAGAATAAATAAAAGGAAAAGAGGATGCAGACCTGCACTTTCGAGTTTTTTGCATAACTATTTTCATCATCTCCTTTGTTCATGTGAAGCACTTGCATTACTTCCATCTTTCTGCTCTCTCTTCAGCTAAAACTGCAAGTGATGAATTGTTTCAGACATTCATGCTGTGTATATATAGAGGCAGGCAAGGAATCTAGAGCTGAAAAGCTAACGGTTCAAAATAAATAAATTTTACCCGACCTCCATTTCAAACGTAATGTCAAACAGTACCGAAGTTAAGATTAACAAAACCACCACCGCTGTCCTATTCTAAAAAAGGACCGCTTTTAAAAAGATATCCAACCGGATGTCGAATTGGAGCCACTAAAAAAAATATCTAGAGTAAATTATATTAGTACGCAACTTCTTAATTATTCCATACAAATGTTAATTATTTATATTAAAAAGTAATTTTCAATATTTATATAATTATGGTGTAAATAAATTACTATAATTAGACTGAAATTATAGTTATTAGTAGCTGATTTTGTAGTGTTACGGAAATCAAGCACTGATTAGGCAATAAACTTAATTAGCACTAAATAGACACTAAACCAAATTAGCACTAAGTTGGCAGTAAACTTGTAATTGAATTGTTAAATTATTTTTTCTCTTATTTGCAAATAATTAGGCTTAATTATAGGCAATAGTGTAGGATCCTGATGCAAAACTATTACTATAAGTTGTAATCTTTTTGTTAATTGAAATAATAAGAAGAATATTATTTCTCTTCATGGTATCAGAGCAATAATCTAAGTATCAAAATAAACACAAAGCCTCTAGCCGACTTCTATGGCAGACCAAAACCAAGGAAGCACAGTAGCAGGCGCAAGATGGGATCATCTCAATCATTAATTCTATCTTTACCATTCAGATCAACCTGGCGCTGTTTTTATGCCACATTCCCTGGTTAAAGACAACTATAGTACACGGAGCCAATCCATGACTATGGCTCTGACTGTTAAAAATAAGATTGGGTTTATAGATGGCTCAATGAAGGAGCCTAATGAGAAGAAATTTGATGAGCATCAACAATGGAATCAGTGCAATAGTCTGGTGAAAACATGGCTATTAGGATCCATGTCCAAAGAAATTGCCACAAGCATCATCAACTGCAAAGATGCCAGACAAATGTGGCTTGATTTACAAGAACGATTCTCGCATGTGAATGTGGTTCAACTATTTAATGTCGAGAATGAAATTCACAACTGTGTGCAGGGAAACATGTCTATAGGATCTTACTTCACAAAGCTAAAGGGCTTATGGGATGAGAGCGATGCACTTTGCACTTTTCCAACATGCACTTGTGGACCAATCAAAGAAGTATCTGCATACATGGAGACATAGAAAACCATAAAATTCCTCATGGGTCTTAATGATTCATACATGGGTGTTCGTAGCAACACTCTGCTACAAGATCCATTACCCACACTAAAAAAAGCATATTCACTAGTCCTTCGCCATGAGAAACAATCAAAGGTGACAGTCGGGAAAAGCCATGCTCAACTTAAGGATACTGTCTTTGCTATTAGGAATTCAAACCACGAGATTGAAGCTGAACCGAGATGCTCCAAGTGTAACAAAACAAATCACACTACCAAGGATTGTCGCGCACATCTCAGATACACTTTCTGCCACTTGAAGGGACATACAACCGAATATTGTCGCAAAAAGAAAGCAGTGACTAAAGCTGAGTTTAATGCGATAATTTCCAAGGGCAACCAAGTGGCATCACACAAGAATGAAAGAAAGGAGGTGAGTTTTCCCTTCACAGTCGAAGAATGCCAACAAATACTCAGCATGTTAAAAGTAAAACAACCTCTGCCAATAATGTGACATTAGCTGGAAATAATTTGCAGGAATAGAGAACACCAAGCTTTTTTTGTCCAGACAATTCAAGCTGAAAGACTTGGGACACCTTAAGTACTTCCTCGGCATAGAAGTTGTAAGATCACGGCATGACATCAGTTTGTCATAGAGAAAATACACCCTCGATATTTTGAATGATACAGGATTTTTAAGTGTCAAGCCATCCCAGTTTCCTTTGGAACAAAATGTATCATTAACACAATCTGATGGGAAGCTTTTGGAGGATGGATCAGCATACAGAAGGTTAGTTGGAAGGTTAATATACTTGACTATAACTAGACCAGACTTGACTTATATTGTGCACATCTTAAGTCAGTTCATGGACAAACCTCGGCAATCCCATCAAGCAGCAGCTCATCAAGTCCTCAAATATATTAAGCAAACACATGGACAAGGCATCATGTTACCATCCACGGGTAACCTTCAATTACAAACATTTTGTGATGTTGATTGGGCTCGTTGTAAGGACACGAGAAGATCAGTTACCGGTTATTGCATTTTACTTGGAGGAGCACCTATTTCTTGGAGGACCAAGAAACAGACGACAATATCGCGTTCAAGTGCAGAGGCAGAATATCGCTCTATGGCTACTACATATTGCGAGATTACGTGGCTGAAAAATATTTTCAAGGACTTAAAAATAAATCACACACAACCAGTGACTCTGTTCGGTGATAATCAAATAGCAATACACATCGCATCAAATCCAGTATTTCATGAGCGAAAGAAGCACATCGAAATAGATTGTCACTTGATACGTGAGAAGATTCAAGTAGGAATGATTCAGACATCCTACATTCAAACTACACACCAACCGACAGATTTATTTAGTAAGCCATTAAGCTCCACACAGTTTGAGAATTTACTTAACAAGTTGGGTATAATTAATATACACTCCAACTTGAAGGGGAGTGTTAAGGAAATTAAGCACTGATTAGGCAATAAACTTAATCAGCACTAAATAGATGGTAAACCAAATCAGCACTAAGTTGGTAGTAAACTTGTAATTGAATCGTTAAATTATTTGTTCCCTTATTTGTAAATAATTAGGCTTGATTATAGGCAATAATGTAGGATCCTGATGCAGAACCATCAGTATAAGTTGTAATCTTTTCATTGATTGAAATAATAAGAAGAAAATTATTTCTCTTCATGTAGAATATAAAAAGAAAGAGATTAATAGGGTGTTTCAGTAAAATTGATAAACTAGCTATCTAACTCGCGTTTCACCGCAGGTATTATAAATTGTTTTCAACACAAAAAATAAATATATAGGCTTTTCCAAATCCTTTTTTTAACACCAAAAAATCATAATTGTAAATCAAAAAACATATACATGAACTTAATTAAATAAACCGAGAATTATCTATACCAATAAATATAAAAAAACAATCGTTGATAATAATTAATGATTAAATTGAAAAAATTAAGAGATAGATGTAGATTAATATATTTGGTCTCGCAACATGGGTCATGTACCCATTTATGTTTAATAACTTTGTTTATTGAAATCAATTTTTTTTTATTTAATCAAACAATATTTTACAATTAATAGGAAATTATGAAATTCTCACCTCATTTTTTAAATAGCCTCCCATTCTCTCCATCTTCTTGACCCTATCCTCTATTTTTTAATCTTGTTATTCCTCAACAAATTTACTTAAATTGACCATAAATTTAGGTCTATAAAAGTATAATTAAAAAAAATTTGAGGGACAAAAAAAATAAAACTTTGTCACAATCAACAATAATCCATATCTGGATGAATAGTGGCTTGGTGAACAATATTTTCACCACCTTTTAGTTTTTTTTAATTATCATTTAATCCCTTTGTTTTTAGAGAAATAATTATTAATTAGTTAATCCTTTTGGTTTATAAAACCTCATAATATACCCTCATACTTTTATATATGTTTATAACTTCGGGTGTTAGTGAGTGTAGTAGAAGTTACTTTTCAAAATATTTTTTGTTTTGGAATGTATTAAAATAATATTTTTTTTTATTTTTTAAAATTTATTTTTAACATCAGCATATCAAAACAATCTAAAAACACTAAAAAAATTATTTGAAGCAAAAAAATTTATATTTTAACAAAAAAAACAGATTGAATTTCAATGCTAAACGAGCAATAACTGGGGATTGAGTTGCCGTCAATTTAGTTGTTTCTCTTTTTAAAATACCCTTTCGGCTATATATTTATGGAAAATTTATTGAAACAATTAACAATTATACATGGTCAAGGGAAACCAAAAAAAATAAGTTATTATATCATTAAAAACATGGGATTAGATTATTATTTAATCTAAAAAATTTATAATATGCTTATGAGACTAATAATTACATTATATTCGGATATCTTACTGTATGTTGGAAATGAATAGCTGACTTCAGCAGGCATAGAGACCATAGGCTTTCTCTCTGTCCATCGATCCTTCTTTCCATGCTCCGAGATGAGTTGACTTTCGAGTTGTCGATGATTCTAGACAAGTAGTATCATGAAGCAGTTAAGAAAAATTGTTTTTTCATTGACATATTGAATTTGAATTTTGGCATTAATATTTAGATAAATTCCTTCCTCTAAATGCATTAGACTAAAGTGGAGGATATGTATTGAAGATCGTCTAAAAAAGATTTAATTTTTATGGTACCATAAAATAGTCTGAAATACTGTTAATAATAAAAACTAGACTATATATTTATTAATATTATTAATTTTTCCTTGATAATTTTAAAGATATTTAAAATAAAATACTATCTTATCCTTTATTATTGTTATCGGAATGAATTCTGATCGATTAGTACAATACTAATAGGGATCTTTAAAAATCTCTAATAAATACTTGAACAGAATAATAAATTAACGATATATAGCTGGACCATTATACTAAAAACCACTAAAGCAATTGGATATGTAGAATTGGTCACAACCTAAAATTTTAAATAAATTTGGCTCATTTAAAAAAAATATTATGTTTCAAAAATTAGTCTTTCTAGAATGGTTAATTTTTTATATGATAATTTCATGTCATTTTTTAAATATATTGTAAACAATGAGGATATATTTATAACAATATCAAACTTTATTTTCCTAGCATATTAAATTTACCTTTGTTGAACGTTTGTAATGTGTGTGTAAATGGATTGTTTAGCATTTATTTATAATTTAAAAAAACAATATCGATTGTTTGGTGAACTTAATTAGCTTTTTTAAACTATCTTTGGATAAACTTTATTATATTGAAACCATTTTTTTATAGAAAATCTTGAGACCTGTAGGCCTTCACAAGAAATTTATACCGTCCAAAATCAGGACAGGTGGAACTTTCGAAGAGAACGTAGATTGCTGAAGCCATTTCGTTCCACACAAATTCAAGTGGAGGTAGACCAGGCCACTTCATATCTTTGAATCACGTGGATTTAATTAATTATGCTGGCATTAAATGCAAACCGACAACGTGGTGACCACCTTGAACTCTACTTTTCCTCAACAGACGACTCCCAAGCAAATCGTGTTTCATGACTGACCTCAATGAGAAACACACAGTAACGACTCCCAGGTAATGATTTGAAGTTGCAGAGGTTAAAGGTACGAGGAATAAATAAAAGTGTTTTGGTACGTTAGTACATTTTAAAAAATAAAATTATAAAATAACAAAGTCATAAAAACATTGAGAGAATTAGTATAATTAAAAGAGTCATTATTAATATTTGCGACAAGATGTCATCTACAACTTTATTATTGCATATGTTATCTATGACATGCAAATTGCAGATGTTAATTGCAACTAAAGTGTCGCATATAGTACTTTCAACTCCTTTAACAGAGATATTCCGAAGTAAGCTATTTTGTCATGAAATTCGTGTTTAAAAAAATAATAATTCACGCAATCACAAATAACTAATTTTTCATAATCAAAACACAATTCACATAAATAGCACATAACATATTCTATCGTAAATAAAAAATTTAGACTGATGATTAATACAACATAATATTTTATTAAAAATTAAATTAACTTCCATCTATTCATAATTCTCGTACACATATAATAACATGTAACTATATCTAATAATCTTTCCAGCTCATAAAAGGGTCTAGAGCACTCGTGAACAAGCCTGAAGCACTTGTGTACGGGTCTAAAGCAACACCCTAACTCATCCAGCTCGAGGATGGGTTTGTAATATCCATATAGATGTGAGGAGGACCAATAACACTCTAGATCGTGGATGGACTTGAGTCACTCGTGGATGGGTCCAGAACGCTCATGGACGGACCAGCATCCCCAATACTCTCATGATAATCAATCTCATCTTCTGCTAATATTATTTCAAGAAACTCAACATCCTCCAAGTAATTTCAACTTTTATTTTAAATATATTTCAGTCAAGACGATCACGTAACATTCTTGATAATTCGTTAAGGGACATGTCTGATATATCAATTAGGAATTCATAGCTTTCTCCATTATAAGTGATATCATTGTCGGTATTGACAATAATACCACCATGAAAGCATAAAATTTCTAAATTGCCAGACAACACAACAAAACATAATTCTAACATATTAATATTTTAGGGTTAATCAAAATGCATCAATTATCAACTAAAAATATAACATTGTTTATTTAACAAAATAAACTAACTATCAACTAAAAATATA
>Ga0325410_1004433_pt1 | contig 15697 bp, 17 predicted proteins | sample PopdelMetagenome_16_FD_206182 | JGI IMG/M metagenome (GOLD analysis project Ga0325410, IMG submission 206182) | Populus deltoides microbial communities from Bellville, Georgia, United States - Xylem-PdIQD-R3 | ecosystem: Host-associated > Plants > Phyllosphere > Stem > Wood/Secondary xylem...
TTCCAGTTAAACCATGTTCCAAACCCCATGAAAGATCATTAAGTAGACCAATGATCTATGCCTCTAATCTGTTAACAACTCTGCTAAAACCCCTTTTACAAGAACAATCCTACCCTATCTCCTGAATTAAAACATTAACAAAGAAGCACAAGACTATAGCTACAGAAGGTCCAACTAGCAATCGCAGTTCTTGATTATATTTTCTGTTCCTTAGCAAGAACCCATCAATGGCCAACCAGACTCGTTATTTGAATCTTTGAAGCCAAAATCATAAAAAAAAATCAAGAATACAGTCCAAACCTCAGTGCACATGCAAGTCGCGTCTGACTCTCCATGGTGAACAGTCAACTCCTCATCGTCTGCAGTACTTGGAACAAATATCCTTGGAGGAGGAGGAGGAGAAACAGGACTCCCTGGTGGCGCAACCATGGTTGGCTCTGAATAGTTCTTGCCAGGTTCAGCACCAAAAAATGAGTAATCAAGAAGGTTGTCTATGCCATGAACAGAAATGGCAGCATTGGTGTAGATATCGGGATGCGTAAGGCGAGAGCCATCAAGAGTGAAATTTGATACAGCATTGTTGGTGATGAGTATGGACCTGTCAAGAATGAGAGTTGGAAGGCGAGAGAAGGCCTTAAATTGCTGGAGATCAGCAAAAGCGAGGCGTTGAGGGACAATATGGCAAGGGAAGATAAAAGGGTCAGAGGTGGTGGTGGTTGGAGAAAGAGAGTTGTCAGAAGGGATAAAGAAAGTGGCGGAAATAGGGAAGGTGGTAGGGTCAGCCATGGTGAGGACACTGGCCCAGTTCTTGAAGTCTCCAGCACCAAGTACTGCATCAATTATGTTGTCGATTTGTTCTTGAAGGACGGATTTGAGGTCTTCTTGTTTAAATGTTAATGGTGGTGGTGTAGGTGGTGGTGAGAGAGTGGTGGTGACGGTGGTAATGCTTGTGGGAGTTAGGGCAGGACTGGGGGCAAATGTGGGGTGCTGTTGTCGGTGGAATTGTAGGTGGGAGTTTGGGCAAGTCTGAAAACAGATGTGAGGGTGAGGGTGGTGGGAATTGGAGTAGGGGCAGACGAGGGTGTGGGTGTGGAAGTGAGGGTGGTGGAGGTGGAGGTGGAGGTGGTATTGTTGGTGGGACTTGGAGCAGAGGTGGGTGAAGGTGTGGGGATGGTACTGGTGGGAGATGGAGCAGCAGTGGGGGGAAATGTGGGGTTAAGGGTGATGCTGGTGTTGGTATTGGTGGTGAGAGTTGGAGTGGTGGAAGAACTGGGTGAATGTGTGGGGCTAAGAGTGCAGATGAAGGTGGAGGTGGCTCTGGTGGCGAGGAGGAGGAGAGGGAGGAGGAAGGAGGAGAAGTATTTGTCCATTGAGAGAGAGTTTCTTGATTTTCTTGAATTTGGTTTTGTTCCATCGAGAGTGTAACTAACTTATAACCAACTATTCCCGCCAAGAACTGTTGAAGATCTCGAGGCAGTTTTGGAAAATGGCCAAATGCAATTCCGATTTTCCAATCTTGTTAGTGGCTCTAGAGCTTGAAGATATTACAGAGATGTGATGCTTTGTTCATTTCTGAAGAACTAGCAGGATCAACAGCAGTTTTAACCTGTAGCAATCTGTCAACATTATTCTTGAAATATTTGATGCCTCAGGTGCTTGCTTGTCTATAACCTGTGCTGCCTGCAGGATTATTTATCCCTATTGTCAAGATCCCCATAATTGACACAAGCAGCTCTAGGATTCTTTGAAACACGAGGGGCCAAGTAACTGCAAAGTCTTCTGATCCAACTTGTAGGCCTTCTAGCTGCCACAATCCCTTCTTCACCCCCATTTATTAAGTGTTGAATTTTGTATATGTTCCCTGCTCTATGTGGAAATGGAATGCTAGACTCTGACATCTCACTCATTTTTCCTCCATTTGGACTAAACATCAGTATAGGTGTTTGCGATGAGAGGCAACGAGCATCATTAGTTGGAGGTACCAATTTGACCTCTTATAAGCATCAGTTTTTAAAGTAGAGTCATGTCTATTTAAAAAACAAATTGTGTTTGTTTTAAATAAAATAATTTATTTCAAATTGAAATATAAAAAAAAAAGAGAAAGAAAATGGTAATAGACTGTAGGTATTAAAAATACAAAAGAGTTCATGGCATTTTAGAAAACTTTTCCTTCTATTTTTCTCTTGTGAAAAACTAGTATATTTCTGTCCTTTCATCTTCTTCTTGCATGTGTTCTTACAAAGGTAGACAATTGATTGTTTTAAGGCCAAATGATTGATTTACATCTTTAAGTTCATATTCGGTTAAGTTCGTTTTATTTTAGATGTTGATTCATATGTACTTTCATTATATCATTTATCAGGGGAATAACAAGCACTTCCTTGATTTGGTGTATAGAGGCCTACGAGAGACTCCATTTGTAGCAATGTGCAGGCTCTTTGATTGCTGAAGAGAGAAAAAAATGGAAAACACAAAAGAAGGTGAAAGTTGAAAAACCTTGTTCCCCTATTTAGAGCAATGTGGGAACAGTTCAAGAAAATCTAGAAATGAAGTGTCATCTTGCATGGCGAGACAACATGGAGCTTGAACATTTATGAATAACATTTGTTCATTGGCAAATTCTACAACGCATGGCTTGATGAGGCCACAAATAATTTCACTGCCCATGATTGCTGACTTTCAATGTATCTTTGCAAAATATTTAATGCATTCTACAATTTTCTCATTCCCAAAGTTGGTGAAAGTGTGAAAGTGATCAATCATTCATGTTCTTTCATTTTCCATCATAGAGAATGCACTGTTCAGTAGCATTATTTATTAGCTTAATGTACCTGAATTTGTTTTACGAGGGTCGAAAACCACCTGGTAAATGGCCTTGACATCTTGAGACTGCTGTATCAATGCTCACAATTGCCAAATTTGAAGACTCGGAAGATTTTACATATTAACACATTTTCAAGTACAAAAGGCTGGACATCAAATTATAACATGCTCTGGACATCAAATTATACCATTGTATGCTTTATACATGCTGTATATGACACCAAAATCCACCCATTTTGAAACAAATGTTACAAGCCATCTTGTGAACGAGAAAACTATGTGAGGTCATTCTCATCCAATGGCTCTTCCTCCTCTTTGGCAGCATCGGTCTTCAAAGCACTAACATCACCAGTTGGTAGCTTTCTTGCTAGCTTGATTACCTGAAACCAAGTTTTTCAAGTCACGTCAAGCAAGTGCAATTGGCTGGCAAAGTGGTTTACAGGTTGAGGTACTAGCGAGTTGGTTAATTATGTTCTCAGGTTAAACAACTAAAGCCCTAAAGGTGGTGATGGCATCAAATCAAATGAAATTTCAGAGTCCATTAATCTGCCTTACAAGCACAGCGACAATCATTGAATGGAAAGGTTACCAAATACCACTAATTATGCATCTAAAAAATGCCTGATTTCCCAAGTTTCTTGTAGTTATGTGAGTAAATCCAAGACCAATAATCAATACATGACATATTACTGTTAATGTGAGACCAGCTGATACATTTTCAACTGGCAGGGTGAGAGAAAGATTAAAATAAGATTTACCACATGGTCAAGATTTGAAACAGTGTTGGACTGAGCCAGACGTTTGATTTCTTCAATATCACCTTCTGTGTAAGCTGAAAGCAGTTTACTAGCACAGCGGTTCTGGTCACTTCTTAGAAAAGCATCAACCCTGCAAAATATATATATATATATATATATATATATATATATAAAAAATAAATAAATAAAAACTAATCATTGTAAACTACTTCCAGCACGCAATGACAGGATATTAGAGTACCTCTTCAATATTTTTAGTAATGCTGGAAATTGAAGATACAAGATGAAGGTGATTTCACAATGTTACAAGTTCAATCTATTCATTCAACATAACATTAATTAGTAGCAAATGTATATAACCAGTTATAACTCTCTGGTACCAGCCAAAGTCAAAAGAAGCTACATGGCACAACAAAAGCATCATCATATAGATAGAATATGCTGCAAGAAATTTCAATAAATTGCCGTTAGCTAAAGGATACTGACAGAAAAATTAGCTTACTGTGAGCAATCATTGTAGCACTTTTCTGCTTGCTTGAAGTCATGAGCGTAAAGGTACACAATAATTGCACCAAGATATGCCTGAAATAAATAAAGATAATGTAAGATTAACAGAGATTCTTAGACAGAAAAAAAGAAAAAGAAAAAGAAAAAACTATATCATACTGCACAGTGTGAAGAGAGGCTAGATGTCCTAAACGCATAAAGGGAAAAGGTTGAGTTGCCTCAGAGCAAGATCAGCAGTAGGTGTCTTAGTTAATATAGATTTAAATACAATTTTGAATGAAGGAAAAACAGAAAAGGAAAAACACACATTGGAAAGTGAAAAGTAGAAAACACAAGAAATACATTGGGCCACAAGGGAAAAAAAAACCAACACTTAAAATCACACCTTGCACTGGCTATTGGTGGCATTGCATTTATCTGCTGCTAGACCCAATTGCAACAAAGAAGCTGCAGCATCACTATACCTGCAGGTAGGAAAACCATAATAACACTTAGAAGTTAGAATTGTACAATAGCAGCCTCAAATTAAACATTAGGCGGTCAATGAATTCTACAAATACATAATAAACCCTTACTTCTCAAGCTTTGTATACACACTAGAAGCAGCACGGTATAGATCAAAGGCCATCTGTTCTTTGCCATCTTCTTCAAGAATAGTGGAAGCATCATTGTACAGCTGAACAGCAGCGTCAGGTATAGTATCTTCCAGTGCACTATGAAAGGGGAAAGAAAGTACTTTTCAAAGACAGCCTGATTTGGCGGGTAAATTACAATGACTATTTTATCACAAGGAGAATGCATGCATGTCAAATGGAGTGAGCAAAAAAAAAAAATCAAGTGCAAATTTGTCCTAGTGTTGAAGGATAAGTTACTAAGAGAGACAATAAATTGCGAAAGGATAAAAAGAAGAAAATAATAAAATTAAAGGTAAATTATTAAACTATACAGACACTTGTTTGGAAAGAAGGGCAGGGGGGCACAGATCATTTTGCAATCATGAACAGACAACATGAGTAGCATATATGCTGCACGTCTCCTAGACTCGTATGCAGTTATTTGTTTACAAATCATTCTGAAGTTAAACTGATATGAAGATTGAGTCATGGAAGAAATGCGACTATACTATACAGTTATTAGGATCTTGACGGCGTACGGGTTCTAAATAGAAAATGAAGTCAAAGCTTGGTGAACCATTAGAAACTTTATTGGCACTTTCCATAAATCCTTAAGTTTTTCCGAACCTTAAGTTTTACATGAGTTCCCAAGTGTTAAAACTGCAAATAGCTACATAAAAATGATTTATTTCAAATACAAAGCATTGGAGTTCTGAACACAAAAGGAAAAACCAAGTCCTCACCGAGCAGCCTTAGCTAGAGCATCTGATGCCGGCTGTGGTCTCCCACACTCCATGTACAACTCAGATGCTCTTCTATAAAAGTCAGAGACTTCATTCCAGTTGCCTAGCTCCTTTGCTAGAGCAGCAGCAGACTCCATATCTTTAGCAGCATCCCAAGGTCTGATTTGCTTATTAAGTATATAACTAAACGCAGATTTACACATCAAAACCAAAAAAGATTAATACTTTATGAATCACTCCTAGACTAGAGTCAACAAAAACAAGGATACGAAGAAAGCATCTCTTGTCCTTTGGAAGCCTTCTCAAATGCTTCTTTTGCTTTTTCATTTTTCTTTGCAACCCTAAACAAATTAGCTACAACAAAACAATCATTAATAAAAAAAACCCACCACAATCCATTTCATTTTGCATCAAAAAAACAATTCACAAACACACAAACTCAGTCACTAACCAGCTTCTTCATACAAAAGAGTGGCATTTCTCCAATCAGCACTCCATCTTGTAAGACTGAGTTTAGTCCTAACAAAACAAAAAATACAAGTAAACAAAATGAAAAATATTCCAGTCCAAGAAATGGGCCACCTTCAGATTTTCACAACAATGCAGAATCTAAAAAACCCAACACTTTTTCTCCTAACAGACATGCAAATCATCAAATATTTTCAAATGGGCAGGTTAAAATTCACCTTAACAATCAACCCATTTGAGCTTAAGCTATCCCAGTAAAGAAAGTCAAGTTCTTTTCACAATTCTCAGTAATCTATAACTTCAAGAATTCAGTCTTTAAACGTCATATCTAACCCAAAAAAATAAAAATAAAAATCAAGAAACAACATCAATACATAATCATTTAAAACCATGAAAAAAAACAGAATGAATCCTTTCACGTAGAGAGAAAGAGAGAGAAGGGGGTTTACAGTTTATCAGCCTTGGCAATTAGCTTTTCGGGATCGGAAGCGGGCATGATGATGGTAATGGAGGACTGATTTTTCTTTTTTCACAGACTGGCAAAGCAAAGCTTAGCAACCAGGCAGTCTCGCTGGATTTTACTTTCTTTTATGCTATTTTTGTATTGTTATTTGATATATACCCATTTTTTACACACACTAATTTATATCCTTTGCATTTTACTTTTCAAAATATATTTTCTTTTTTTAATTAAAAATATTTTATCCATATATGTGTGTGTGTGAAAATGGATATTAAATAGCGCTTTTAGATTTTTTTTGGAAAAAAAAAGTCTAGATTGAAATAAATAAAAAATTATTTGACATTTTATCACTATATATATCATAATTTTCAGGGAAAATTACATAATTATTTTATAGATTAATTTTTTTTTATATTTACTCTTTATATTTTTAAAAAATTATAATTTACATTTTAATCTTCTCATAAATATTTATCGTATGGAATTATATGCAATCTAGTGTAACTAATTAGATGTAAATAATAATAATCAAAGTCATCACTGTCTTGCACACGCAAAACTTGGCTAAGTAATTAGGTTTAGTGTAGAACTTCAGCACAACCCGTGAACACTAACCACCATGCACTCATACAATAACCAACACCCTCATTTCCCTCCCATAAAAGACCACTGTGATTTCCACTTCTTCATCACAGCTATCAAACCCCATTTCACCATTTAACTTGCTTGAGTTGATCAGTCTCACAATGGCTTCCAAGCTTGATCTCTTGCTAATTGCCTTTGCTTTCTTGTTTCTTTGCAGCTCCCATTACTGCTCAGCTTCTGGCAGGTCACTAAATCCAGAAATGCCAGCAACCACAGAATTTGGACTTGACCCACCTTACCTTCTAAAGCCAACTTTTCCATTACCAGAAGATGAAGAGACACAAACACCTCCAAGTTCCACACTACCTATGCTTCCAATGCCACTTCAACAGCCAATAACACCTCCTCCTCCTCCTCCTTTTCCTTCTGGCCAAGATGGGGCCAATTTGACTCCAGCTTTCCCATTTCCTCACTTGCCTCCTCTACCCAAATTCCCTCCTTTTCCATTTATTCCTACCATGCCATCAATCCCTGAACTCCCCTCAATTCCTTTGCCTCCACAGTTTGTGGATTCAGGCTTTTCTTCACCAGGAATTGGAAATGAAGGTAGCCCGTGAAGCTATAATTGCCTTTTCCAGGTGGAACTAGCCAGTTTGCAAACTAACTATATCATCAGGTGGTTTGAGTAGGTTGGCAGCAAATGTTATGTGTCATGTCGATCTTGTAGCTAGTTTCCTTTTCCATACAAATAATATGGGATTTTGCCAATATTGTTTTAGTAATTAATGAAGATCTATAATAACATGGTTGATGTTAACGTTGCAAATTGCCATGAACATACTGCTCCATGAGCATTCATCAAACTAATTCCATCAGCAGTTACAAAAAAGATAATGATAGGAAGATTAAGGGAAACATTACACAGTACTAGTTAGATACAAAAATAGAAATAAGATACGAAAACACAGCAGGATAGACAGAAGCAAAACATGTCCCTTACATATGACTTGGTACCATCACAAAGTCACAGCTTATTGTTGTTTATTTATTTATTCTCCTCCTCCTCCTCCTCCTCTCTTTTTCCATGGCTATTTAGAGGTCACAAGGTACTCAAAAAGGTTCAAAAATTGATCATGCCGGAGGAGATAGGGGGAAAGGGATGGGAGGGAAAGGAAAGTCAGGAAGTGGAGGGACATTAGGAATGTCAAATGGAGGTGGAAATGGAAATTGAGGAAATGGGATTCCAGGAATTGGTATGTTTGGAAATGGTGGCAAGTTCTTCATCTCTCCCAATCCCTTCTTGGCATTGATTTTATCAAACTTCATAGGCTTTCCATTTTCTTCCTTGAGTTGGCGAGCATCAATCTGTAGTGCAAGACAAGTGATCAACAGAAACAAGCCTAACAAGAATATAGGTTTCAAGACCACTTTCGAGGAAGTTCTGGTAGCCATGACTAGGCAAAGTTTTGATGTCTAGCTCTCACCCTTGTGGGTTCATATATATGCAGAGAGTTGCAAGTCACATCTATGAGTCAACCTTCTCAATCTCTCTTTCTTTGTCTGTGTAAAAACTGGTTGAAACTCGAAACCTCTTGATGATTGTGCCAACAAGTGGAAGAGTCATAGAGACGAGAGCAAAGAGGCCAGATTACTACAGAAATTAAATGCTGCTAAAGAGAATTGGAAAGAGTGCCAAGAAACATAATTTCATTGATCTTTCCGCTGAAACTTCCTACATACATGCCCTTTATTATACTAAAAAATAAGAAGCAAAAATGTCTTCGAAATGCGTATGCATAAAAAGTAGATACTCCTGCATGAAACCATTGCATGTGTCTCTATAACCAGCAGCTAGCCATATTTATAGCCTGCAATTGTATCCCACTATTGCAGGTAAGAAAATCACCAGACAGTCTTTAAGTTTTGGACAGTACCAATCCCTACATAGCTTATAACGATGACATAAAAACAAGGTTTTCTCAAATCCTAATATATCGTTTATCAATTCTCTCTGCGGTTTAGCTGTAATTTTAGAATTTGTAAAAGCATGATTTCTTTGTGTGTCAAATTTTAGGCCTTTGTTTATGCATTTTCATCTCCGTATGTGGTAAAGAAAAACCCTCTTTAGATATATAAGTTCTTGACTCATGTCTCCCTCTCTGGTATACATGATCTCTTTTGAGAAGTTCTGAATTCTTTCGTTTCCTGGGTTAGCTGTGTTTTCTCGGTTGTCTTTCGACATCTCCACTATATAGACACGCGTAATGACAGATTCCCAAAAAACACAGCCCAAATTACCCCCCCTAGATGTTCCAAGGGTGGAAGTGATTCAAAAAAACTATTTTCTGCGGCAGTGAATATCCCATTACTTGGAACTAAGAGCATCGCATAGAGCCTCAGAGACAAAATGTGTCATCAAAATTGCCTTGGAAAAGGCCATTTTTTGCAAAATGTTACGAGGATCTCTCTAAATTTTCTTTATCAGATTGCTAATGAACTTATCTAGATTTCTGACAAGACATTCAGTTACATAATCTTAAACAAGGAAGACAAAATACAATTATTAATCAATTGTTATCAACATATCGCAAATGCTTTGACATTTACATGATAAAGAATGAATCAAAAAATTGGTTAAAGACATCTCACAAGCAAAAGGGAATGCTACAAAAAGCTACAAAAGCATATTACAGAAGACATCTCACCAGTCTCTCAGTCCTCAGCCGTTTGTCGTGGTATTATATGTGACTTTGACAATGACAGACAATGGAATGTTGAGAACATGACCCTGATCTCCAAATAGTCCTATCCTTCCATGGCTAGCAGTAGAACTATTCATTATTGCGTCAAAGAACACGCTCAAGACTTGCCCTTCCCCACTGGCAATAGAGAAGCAGGCCGGAACCACCTTTACAGTCACTCCATAAGGAGCACTCCAACCAACTTTATACGTTTCATTACCAGCAATGTTAGTCACGGATCTTTGGACCATTCTAGACCGATATAGTTTAGCGATTGTGATGGAGGGAAGATTCAGGTCAGTGCCATTGATGGTTGAGTTATAAGACAAACAATTTTGTCCTGTGTAGTTCAGGACCACAGGACTAGATCCGTTAATGCCACAAAGAAATGACATATAGTCATCATAACCTGAAAAAGCAGAGTATGAAGTTAGAATGAGTTGCATGAAGTTCACAAGTAAATTAATGGATCACAGATAGCAAATGCAAAATTAAAATCCAGATTTTTTCTAGTAATAATTTATACAGTATTAAATTGATCTAGACTGATCTAGACTAGCCAAGGTGCCTCTTCCACTAGCAAAATATGGCTCTAGATAAAGTTCAAGGACGTAAAGAATTTATGTTTGGACTACAAGAGTTTGAGCATCGATGAAAATCCTTCAATCAAATGTTCGCTTTTATTTAAAAAAATAAACTATTTAAAATGGGTTTAAAGACATCTTTAAACAACAACAAAAAAGCTTCACAATCATAGAGTAGTTGGGGTCGGCTATATGGATCCTTTTAAGACATCTTCAAAGGAGAAAAGATGCATGATTAATACATCCAAGGAGGCAAGGATAATATAGGTGGATAAAATATTTTCTACAGTGACAAGATAATAATTGCTATCATTACCAGATTTTAGGTACTACGGTAACTCCGACATCCTAAGTCAATAAATGAAGATGGGAAAAAATTACTTGACAACTAGTAAACAGGTTTATATGATAAATGTAAACTTACTGGAATCGAAAATCAAACCCGGATCAAGAGCAGCAGTTGCATTCACAAAACCACTTCCCATGTCGAATGGCGTGGCTGGAGACTGATTTAGATCTGGGTTGGCATAAGCACGCTGAGCCATTATTGGCCCACCATTATTGTCATATAAAGAAGCAGTTGAGGAAAGCGCAGAGGCAATTGCTGAAGGACTGAAACTGGGGAATTTTTGCTTAATCAGTGCAGCAAGCCCAGCAATATGAGGAGCAGCCATACTCGTCCCAGACATCATTGCAAAGTTCTCACCTAGAGGGTTCAGTTGACAGATTAAGATACATTTCACTTGTGTAAACCTTATAACTAACATGGAATCTCAATTGGACTGCTCCAGTATCCATATTCCTACCTTGAAATTCAACTGAGTCCGTGCCAAGCGAACTCCATGCAGCCCATATTGAATTTCCAGGAGCTACCAAGTTGGGTTTCAAAATGTCAGCATCATCAAGAAAACTATCTTCTGGATCCGGTCCTCTTGCAGAATAGTACATGACTTTGGGAGCAGAATTGGAGTAGTTAGCTTTAAGTCCACCTAAAATGCTTGCAACAGCACCAAATTTAGTAATTTGCTTTGTAGTTCCGTTCCTCTCCAAAGAAGAATTGTAGTATTGGAGTAAAACCTGCCACAAGGATCATTCAAGACTAAGATTTCACACAAGTGACAATTTCTTTTGAAGGGAAAAAACTCACAAAATGATATCATAGAAAGACCTTGCAAGCTAAACACTAAAAGAAAAGAATAGTCATTTGCCAGCAAACGCTAATGCACAGAAACCTTCACCTTGGAATCATCAGGGGATGGAATTATGATCCCAGGCACACTCATTGGAATTGGATTAAGCTGAAAACCAATTACAAAAGGATCCATGTAGAACACCACCCCAGCTGCACTGAGGTTTTTGGCTGTTTCTACAGCTTGTTTGATTGTGGAAAGTCCAAGCACAAATCGAATTGAATAACTACAGATCAAGAGGTTTCCTTCGATAAAATCCTGATTGAAGCTACTGGAATCTTGACATTCACCCACATACATATCAGCAGTAACTGTTGTCTCATTGTTCACGGCATGAAGTGCAGAAACAAGGGTCAACATGGTGTCTTCATCTGTTCCCGCTGAAGGAAAACGAAGCAAGTATATTAGACTCTTATCTCAACGGATATATGTAGAAAACTATTGATTAACAGGAAAATAATAGCATCAATTGCTGCTATGCATTTTACTCTTGAGTTTCTTTGTTTGCAAGTTCATTTCAAAAGACTGTACAGAGAAACTAAGAAATGGAGTGATGATGATAAGCTTACGTGCAAGTCCAACTCCATGAATGGTTACATTGTTGCCGAGTATTATAGAGTTACTATAAACTCTGTCATGAGAAGCCGCACCAACAGTGAAGATCCATGGACTGAAGGAAGACATGCTCTTAGGTGATGGCCCAGTATTGCCGGCAGCTTGCACAGTAAAAATGCCAGCCTTCACAGCTGAGAGCAACGCCATGTCTATGGGATTAAAGAATGTTGCAATACCAGGAGGACGCCTGTTGGGAGTGATAGATAAACTTAAAACATCAACCCCATCCTGAGCTGCCTGCAAATACAAAATAGGTGATAAATATTTAATTATGATGACCATATGAATTGATATTCTAGCAAGGCAATCTCCAGAAATTTTCTTTCTTCTATCTGTTTGTAGAGTCGAGCTACTCCAACAATCCCAACTAGTTGGAAGGGAACCTTCTCTTGCTTGTCATTTAGCAAAATTGCTCTACTTGGAAAGATAGAGCAGTTTCCCAAGCAATTAGAACCTATTAAATCTGGCCATAATGAGGCAAACATCAAATTGGGTGGCCTGAAGACAAGAGGCAACAGCCATTTGATGAGCTCAAAACTGTCTAGATGAAGGCCAAGTTCAGTCACAGTCCATAAACGAACAAGACATATTGATAATCAGCAGCGTATAAATCGATCAAACACCCCAGGCAGTTTCAACTTTCAAAGTTCTTTCATCTTATGAAAAATTGTGTAACACAGTAACAGAATCATTTGCAGAAACAGACCACATTAAATATATGTACCTGATCTATAGCAGCAACAACATCAGCAGCGAAGCCTCCAAAACTCTTATACAATGCCTTGTAAACAGAAACACTGGAAAAGATGAACATGCAATTAATACAAAAGAAGAACTACTGCAAGTAAAAGCTTTACGAAAGTGAGATTTTCATTATATGATAAACAGCAATTACTGTGCACGAGGAGCCATCCCACTGGCATTCCCAAAACAATGTCCAGCAACTATCACTGGAATCCCATGGTTTCCTGCAGCAACAGAGGCAGTATGCCTGAAAATAAAGATAAGATTCACTAAGACTAACTGTCTATTGAAGAATTAGATGGACATGTTTTCTGTGTTACATATCATGGAATCACAAGAGCTGGAATTGGATCAAGATCTTTACAATAATGCATGTCAAGGAACCACCAGTGTTGGTTCTATCAACAATGAAATGAGCGCACACTTACGTTCCATGACCATCACCATCAAATGGAGAAGCATAGTCCTGACTTGAATTGAAAATTCCCCTGGTGATAGCAGATGCTGCAAAATGGCGTGCCCCAATCAGCTTCCTATTGCAGGAACCAGAAGGGAAATCTCGAGTAACCTCACAAATGCCTGAAAAATGGCTAGGGACTGGATATGAGTTCAAAGATATGTCATCAGCGAAGCTGGGGTGAGTTGGATCGATGCCAGTATCAACAAAGCCAATCACAATTCCTTCACCGGCAGTTTCATATCCACCTGCTTTGACCCAAGCCCCTTGTGGCAGGCCCAGGAACTGTGGAGTGTGTGTGGTTGCAGTTCTAACAGAGAAATCCAACGCCGCATTTGCCACTTCTCTCCTCCTCGAAAGCTTAGAGGCCTTAGAAAATGATATGTACAACCAAATTAAGAATTTCGGTTTTTTCTTTCCAAACAAGAACATAAATTCCCATCACAAAAATAAAGCTCGCAGGGACTTTGTTATGCTACATACAGAAATATATATAAAACAAGCTACAAATCAAAGATTTTACAAGTTCTGTAGCCAAGACCCAATAGCTATACATAAAAAATACATTAGTAATAGAAGCATCATCAATGTGCTAACCCACACAATTATGGTCACTTAATGATGATGAATGATGATTTATGCATACCTGTTCCGGGGTAACAAGAACAGCAAACCCATTAATCAAGTAGTGATAGCTGTACAGCTTGAGATACTTCTCCCCTCTCAACACCCTCCTCAATAATGAATCATGAACTCGAGCAACATATGAACTAGAACTCGAGTTGGATCTCGAATTATCCCTGAAAATACAGCAAAATCATTCAAAAACATAATTAATTAATCAAGTTTCTGTCAACTAGTTCATCCTCCCCAAAAGGAATACAACTGAAGGGACAAACTGTAAGGGGGAAGCATGGATTTCAAGCACAATCATTGGCTATGTTAGGTGAATTATAGACAAATAATTAAACAAAAAAAGTAAAATCTGGCTAAGCACTCGTCAATTCACACTCTGTGATCCTAATTAATCCCGCCAAAATATGGAGGCAACGGTCAATTCCTCAACTAGTTATTATAGAAGCGTTCAAGAAACAAACAATCAATAGTAAAGCTGGAAGGGATAGAAAGGAGAAAATAAATAAGTCATGTTTGTTAAGGAAGTAAATCCTTATCCAGTGATGTATGAAAAGCACAACCTTACACAAAGTCCATAGAAACCCCACATAAGGAACAAGAGGACCCAGTTAGAGCAGACAAGACAGCAGCAATAAAAACTCAAACAGTTAGCGGCAAACAAGAAACTTACATTTCATCAGCATCTAGCTACTTCTTTATTGGAGACAAAATGACCAACATGAAATTAAACTAAACAAAAAAGAAATATAAAAAATAAACCTAGTACATGCAACAAAAACACACAAAATTACCAAAATTTTCGTCATTAGACAAGAAAACACATTAAAGCACAACAATTTCACATATTACAAACCATAAAATGTCACCAATTTAACTAACCAAGACAAGACAGTCACTAAGATTAAAAGAAACACAAAATGAAGCAATAAAGTTAGTACCTTCGATTGTGAAATTGATTTGGATTTCTAGGAACACCATGCTTGAAAACATTAGTATTCTTTCTAAGCTTTCCATAGTAATGAGAAGCAGGAGCTTGTTTTAGAGTAACAATGTAAACAGCTGTAGTTTCATTGTCTGAACCATCATCAACCTGACACAAAGCGCCTGCTAACAACCCCAGACTAAGCACCATTACCATTAAATGCACCAAGTAGATACCTTCCATTGTCAAACACCAAAACACAACAAAACCGTAACTCTTTAACAAGAAGAAGATCAACAACAACAACAACTCATGATGTACTTCACTTTTCAAGAACCAAACTTTTGTTCAAGAAACTAAAGAAACCCCACAAAAGCAAAAACCCTTATGTGGAATAGTTTGGAAACAGCTTTGAAGAAGTGGAAGTACAGAAAGAACCCACTAAGCTTCTTCCACTGGCAGAGAAGCTACAAGTGATCGTGGAGGGAGGAAGAAAGTACCCTTTAGTTCACTTTTGAGAAAGATGGAGAGTAGAAGTATTAATAGAAGAAATATTATAGCATACAAAAAGAAGCTACTGTTCAGAATTTTCTTGGGGACTGTGAAGATGAACGTTTTGTTTAATAGAAAGTTACAAAAATATTGGATTGATGACGAACGATTTCTTGTCTTCTTCTTTCCTTTTTCTTTTTTTTTTTTTACCGACATTGTTTAGGCCATTCTACGCGAATGACTAATCCCACAGACTGAAATTAATGATTAGATAAGTAAATGTTTTTAATAATCTTGTAATTTATAACAATTCAATCAGTAATTTTTAGAAAGTAATTAAATTATATTATTATTA
>Ga0325410_1004434_pt1 | contig 15697 bp, 8 predicted proteins | sample PopdelMetagenome_16_FD_206182 | JGI IMG/M metagenome (GOLD analysis project Ga0325410, IMG submission 206182) | Populus deltoides microbial communities from Bellville, Georgia, United States - Xylem-PdIQD-R3 | ecosystem: Host-associated > Plants > Phyllosphere > Stem > Wood/Secondary xylem...
TGGACAAGAACATGCCCGTGATATAATACGGGCCATCTATTTAATACATGTTAGCTGCTCTGGAGAAATATTAATGCGCAATTGCTAACTTCATGCCAATTTTCATGAAGTTTTATTCTGTACTTGTAACATTAATTAATGCATTTTTCAGCACGTACTTGAGTTCTGATAATTTAAAAGTATTATTACCAGGACGGCCGTCACATGGCATCATTCATCTAGAAATATCAAATATTCAATAATAAAAATTTAAAATTTAAAATTTTATATTTGAATTTTATAATGGTTAATATAATAGTCATTAAAAATTTATATAATTGTTAATTTTAGTGTCCTTAAGATTAGTCAATAAATCTTGTGGTTGTTAATATAATAGTTACCGGAGATTTATATTATTGTTAATTTTAGAATCCGTGAGATTAGTCAAAATACGCGCAAACTAATCCAAACACCTATATTAATAATAATAATAATAATAAATATCACATGCGATATACACTTTAATTGCTTAATTGGAAAGGTTGAAGGTTAGTATGCTAGAATTTTGATAAATTAATAAACGATAAATTAATGTGATAAGTTAATAATTTATTAAATTTATAAGATAATATATTAAAAAAAACACATATATTTCATTTGATATTTAAATGAACAATTAATATTTTTGTACATCAAAATTATATGCACACACACAAACCGAACTTTTGGTTAGTTATCTTCACGCCATACCATCCATGCCTGCCGTTTTCCCCTTGCTTTTCTGCCCCCCTCGAGTATTATGTACACTGACACCGGATTCGTAGGGGCCGAGTAAATTTGGGATCTCAAGAGGATTCAAATTAAAACATTCCCAATCAAGTGTATTTCAGATCAAATTCAAGAAACCAAAGATCTTCTATTTAACAGAACAAGAACAGGAAGGCATATACTATCCAATAAGTCCAAATCTAAACAAGAACCTAAACAATAAAAACAAGATGGTAAAAGCCAACAATATCTTGTATTTCAAATCCACAGAAAGAGAGAAACAACGGAAGCAACAGCGGAGCTAATAAGAACCAAAGAGGGTGCAGAGACAGCATATGCCGTCCCTTTTGCTGGTGCTTGTGCTGGTACATCACTAGTTGCTGGAGCTGCTGCTGATCTCCCATTATCATCACTGTTCGATGGCGCTGGAGCTGGGGCTGAAGGTTGGTCATTTGTTGGTGGCTCTATAACAGGAGATGGTGCAGCTTGCTCTGGTGCAGAGGATGGAGTGTTAGCTGCACAAACATTAGCCACAAAAAAAAAAAATTTCAAGCTATAACAAAGATTAACAGTTAATTAAACTCCTTATAACAGATTGAAATCATTGAATATCATCGGTCATGGGTCATGATAATATAATTACGAGACTGTTAATAATCTTGTTCTGCATGCAGCACCTCACGTTTTCACAAATTAAATTCGTTGTTTAGAGGTAAGGATTTGTTATCTTATTTGCCAGATAAGGAGAGAAGGCAGCATTAAACCTCAAACAAAGATGCAGCCTATATCAAACCCGAATTCCACAGTTGTCAGTTTTTTTAATAATCAATTGGCGACGTGTATTTTCAAGCTGAAAGTATACACCATTCATGTCTGGGTGTTTTACTCGATGAATAAATAAAAATACAAAGTAGATCTTTCAGATTATAAAAAAAGAAAAGAAAGATGAAACATTTTCAGATTGAGATTGCAAAAACATAATCGAAAACGTACCTGCAGGTGCACCGGAAGGAGGCACGGAGACTACGTTCATGCAGAACAAGCAGATCATTAAATAAAAAAAATTTATTAAAAAGATTATAAATAATTCCAGTCAAATGAAACATGCTAGTATTAAATCACTCACTGCCACATCTACTAAGAGGAGGAGCAGACACTCCACACTCAGAAGATAAAGCTGCAGCCCTGGTAAGATTCACTGCAACGCCAAAATCTGCACTATGCTTTAATGCAAAACATAAGCACTCATCATCCAGACTAAGCACTGCTTCAAACCCAGCACAGCAAGAATCAGTGGGCTTCTCCGCATTGCCATCTGACAAATAGGTTACACAATCCAACATGTCAACTGCAACATCGCTGCAATCTACTGATGGTGCCGGTGCTGGTGATTTTGGAGGTGATCCATGTTGCGCACTGTTTGCTAGCACAGCCAGCGTGGCCAAAATGCATGTAATGAAGAGAGCTGTCTTCATATATATATTTTTTCTCTCTGTTGTTATTCCTCAGTATAGAGAGTGATCAAGGAGAGAGGGAGGCTCCGAGGAACAAAAAAAGAAGAAGAAAAAGGTATAGGTAGCTAGCTAGGGTTTGTTGTTTATTAATTGGTTTATGCATATCACTTTAAATAATAAAAAGCTTAAAGATAAGAAATTCTCCTCGGATATCTCTTCTATTAGTTTGGATTCTGTTTAGGAATTGGGATGTTAGTTTTTAAACTCTTAAGTTTTAATTTCTAATCAATTTATTCATCAAGTAAGCCAGTGTTCTAGCCACACTAGAATTCTTGGAGCTAAATATCTATTGATGCAGACGTGGTTTTGATGTGAAATTTGATACGATGGCTTGGTTTGGGCTCCTCAGTCATGTTTGTAGTCAGGGCTAAATATTTGCTGAGTTGAGAAAGGGCTGAGCCCAAATCAGATCTTTTTAATGGGCTTTCAGTCAAAACCCAACCCACCCGCATTCGTTTAGTTTTTTTTTTATTTTAGTTTCAGCTACTGGGCCACGGTCCGCCCTCCTTCTCTAATAATAGCGATTCCAATTTCGTTTTTACGCACAGAATAAAACTTTGATGGACCTTGAAAAGAAGGGATAGCGAGATCAGATTAGTATATCATTAATTGATTAATATACCTTAGATTTCCACACCAAATATTATTTGTTCTCATTTTTTTTTAAAAAAAACCATGCTGTTGGAATGATTTAAAATATTTACATACAATTATATAGTAAATGATCTAGTGATAAGAGTTTAGCATCAAGAGGTTTGCTCCTCTAGTGCTCTCAAATTCGAGTCTTGTGGTTGCTAATATTGATGATCACTGGAGGCCTATCTGATCGTTAACTTCAGAGCCTATAAAAATTAATTGAGGTACGCACAAGTTAGCACAGACACCTCCACATAAATTAAAAAAAAAATGTAAAAATAAAATATCTACACACATCATATTAAGCACATCATATTAAGCTCTGCCTCCGCATGTATAATCTTGTAAAAAATATCTTTTGGACAGCAGATGGGATGGGACCCTTTCTGGCCATTAACACTAATGACTACAAGTAATTAAAATCCCTCATTTTTATATGAATTAAATATCTTAATACGATGTCTTGTCTCTCTCGTTATAGCACAGGAAACAAAGCAGAAAGAAATGAAAAATATCTATTGCCTTGGAGGGTAACAGTAGTCAGTGGGACAAAGATGTAAAGAGCGAGCTGTGTGCAGTATCTGCCCGCCAGAAATGCAGCTAGAGCTAGATTCATCCACCCAGAAAAGAAGCATGGTGCTTTTTCCAGTACAGGCCAAATTCCCTATCATTTTAATATTTCACGAGTGGACAGGTTCCTAAACTGTCATTCTCCTATCGGGGACCAAAATGATAGCCCCTCATTGCTACTGGACAAGTATGTAGGGTGCCCTATGCGAGATGGGTCCTAGTATTTTGTTTTTTTGAAGCGCTAGTATTTTGTTTTTGAGAAATCCATAATTTTGCACCCACACGTTGAGGCATTGGAAACCAGAAACTTACCTGCTAATCATTGCACGCACATTATACACACCTATACCTATTTCCTCGAAAATGGTCCACAGCTAAACTATATACGTCCCCTTCTTCAACAGATCGATTGGGTCTGAACACAGTCATCGTAGCTGGCTAATAGTTGGTGTCAAGAGCGACGGTAATGTCTATTTATTCTATGGTCCTCCATCCAGTTTTAGCAAGTTAAAGGTTCTGGATCTCTCAATATTTGCTTGTCTGCAAGTCTTACACTATCTCTTGTAGGAAACCCTAGCTCTTCGTTATACAGAATAATATCAGCGACAACCAGCACTGAAGCAGTTTCTCATCATCTAAAGTTGTGGCTGTCGAGATTAATCTAACCATCAGAATTAATGGTGTAACTAAAGGACTAACAAATGGGCACCTCTAGTTTGCTCAAGAAAAGAAAAGGTTGCAGCAGTACACGACAGCAATTTCCCAAACCCAATGCATCATTGTTATTGTAACTTATCATCATGAGTAGAGAAATATCAAGAAAAAGGAAAAGGGGAGGGGAACTTGTGTCGAGATGCGCACCACTGTGATGTTAGCATGAAATCTTGTATATGTGGTAGATAGGGTTTGTTCGTGGATTAAATCTTAGCGACTGTTGATCTTTTTAAACATACATTTCATAGTTAAATTTTGGGTTAAATCTATTGTTATAAGCAAAAGGAATTAATACATTAAACTGCCATTTTAGATTATCTGAAGCTAACAAAACCATCAATATGCATGATATTTTTTATGGTTCATAGCTGAGTTTTTTATGTTTTTAATAAGAATATAACTGCAGTAAATAGCTTGTCGTGAAAAAAAATAAAACTTTTATTATTGTATCCTAATGCTAACGTTTTTTATTCGTTTTTCATATTTTTAATAAGAATATAATTGCATTAAATAGTTTTATTCATTGTCCAACCACCAAAAAAAAATATTTTTTTCATGGATTATATTTTATTTGTTTTTAATATTTATGATGTGCTATCTGTATTCATCCACACAGGGATTAAAAATAAATTTACGATTTGTCATGTAATTTAATCTGATTAAAGGACAAATTAATATCAGATATCACATTAAAAACGAACCAAATACGGATATATAGGGTTAGTTTCAAACTATTCGTGGTCCATTGAAAAATTGTCTTCAAGATCCAACACAACATTACAAATAAGTCTTGAATTGTTGTTCAAGACTTCTTTTTTCTTTTGCTCATACAAAGAAAAAAATAATTTTTTAAATGATTTTAAAAATACATCTTCAACTAGCTTGGTGTATCTACAAAACAATTTTTTTCAAAAGCCAACCCTAAAATCGATCCAAATTAAAATAGTCTAACGAAAAAACAAAACTGGTTACATCGTGAGATTTGTGGGCGTCAATGGCGAAGAAACTTATCATTTGCTACAACTTGGACGAGTCATTAATGACCAACCATTTATGAAGACTCGTAGTGGCAGTTGATAAAATTCTGAGGGCACTTGTGAAGCGGGGATTGGTAGATAGAGCTTTTGGAAGATGCAAAGGGCACCGAGAGTTGCTCTCCCCGAGATGGAACAAATTAATCCGCTACGAAAACAGCATCTACAACAATATATATGCATTAATTAACAGTTCACAAAGAAGCTTGCAATTTCAGGGACTTGGTGCTGAAGTTATAAACGATCGTGACTTGTGGGGCCAATGACGCCTTAACATCACTTGTATCTTCATCATTGTTTGGCATTTTGGAAAAAAGGAACAAAATAAATTTATTTTCGGTTGGAAAAACATATGCTTGCTGCATTTATTTTTGTAATTTTTCTTGGAGGATATTTGTACAAATGCTATGTGGATATGAATTGTTTGTGCCTTTTCAATTTCGTTTTGATAATTACACTGTGCAGCACCTGTGATCTGACTCGTGAGTTTGGTCACTAGCTGGTTGGTTTGAGCCCATGGCTTGCAGAGTGGAGCCGGACCATGGCTGGACCATCTTGTCCCAGAGAGGGGAAACAATGTGCAAACAATTAGCACGATAGGAAGCACGCTAATTTGCATCTCGCTTAAGATCATATACATGTTGGGGAGAACTAAATGGAAAAAAAAAGAGCAGAAGGATAAGGGGCCGGGGATGCCAATCGTAGGCATAGAGCAACTTGGTTGTTATCTAGTGAATGAATCGCTCATGAGAGTGTAGTTTGACATGATTAAATAAAGGGTTCTGTAAGAAGAACAAAGAAACAAAGAAAGAAAATCACACATGGAAGTTGTACACATCAACGATGATGGCCATAATTAAGTGAACGAATCTGTTAAATTTGGTATTCATCTTGAAACTTGAAACCAAATTTCCAGAGTTCCCCGGTCGAATAATTACAGGGAGATAGGCAATGCCCTTGTTCGACGTACTGGAATGTTATAAACATGTTGGCAGGGCAGGAGCACTGGTTATTCACGAAAAAAATCTTCAATTCTTGATCTGAATTAGCTATAAGAACATCAAAATTCCAGCCCGATCGAGGACAAATAAACAGTGATCTTGGCGTCTTATAATTAACAATTAACTTCGCAGTGAAAACAATATAAGATGATTGAGTTCATCCGCTCGGTCGGATTAAAAGTGTTTTGCCAATGATATTAAAATTAGTAAAATTTCTAATTATCATAATCTAATTTGAAAAGATAAAGATGAAATTAATATATCTTTTAAAGAATTCTCTAAAGCACTTAATGATACGTGAAGCAGCACAAGTCTCCAGTCCCAATTGGAAACCTAAACTTGGATAGAAATAAATGATGTTTTTACATCATATCGAGCGATGCCTGACATTTGGGCTAAAGTTAAAACGGGGATATTGCATGGAAAATTAGGGTGAGAAATCAAGGTCGTGGATTGGTTGGCACTGACCCCTAATTGTAACATGTTAATCATAGGAATATTCACTTGAGTCAGCGACACGCCTGATATTTTTTTTTTCTTAATTTAAATTGAAAGCTAAATAGAATGATGAAACGAGCATGATAATTAAGCAGACTGATGCTAGTTAATTAGAGGTTTGATGCAGACACATGCCAACTTGCTCAAGTGGGGGAGTTTCGTGTGTGTATTTGATTAAAATACAAGTATGGAGTCCTGCTAGACGTGATGAACTGAGAACCTGCAGGGTAACTTTCACTATAAGTTGTAAAAGAAGATCTTGTTGTTTTCTTTATATCTTGACGATTCTTGTGCCAACTGTTTCCCAATCCTCGGCAAAGTTGATGGGGGCAAGCATGGATTCAAAGCAATATAAATAGTTAAACATTCACAAAGCAAATTTTATAATATCAAAGTCTAGCTAAAGCTCTTTTACAACGTATCGAAAGAAGTTAAGAATGAGTTTCTAGTTAAATGCTAGCTACTAGCTGTTTGTTTATGTGTTTTGAAGATATTTAAAAAATAAAATAATTTTTTTTAGCTTTAAATTAGTTATTTCTAAATCATTTTAATATACTGGTGTCAAAAATAAAAATTTTAAAAATAAAAAATATATTTTTTCAATATATTTTTAAACAAAAATAACTTTAAAAAACAACTAGCTTCTATTTTTTAGACTAATCAACATGCTTTTAGTGAGCTGCAAGTTTAGTCTAGCAAAAAAATTTCTTTTTTTTTTTCATAGGTCATTTACCCCATTAAAATCAGTATGTTTCTTTTTTATTGTTCTTATTCCGATGTATTATGATTGTTATGCAAATTAGGATAAAATATAGTGTTCCTTTGGTAATTAAAGTTACAATATCAATTTAAATAATGGTTTTAACCAAACACTTTTAACATATTCTTTTTTATTAAACAATATCTTTAATCATAATTTTAACTAAACATTTATTTAAATTAAATCAATCACAATTAAAAATAATTTATCTAAATCTTAACAAAAAAGAAGAAGCTATATATATAAAAAAACAAGCCCAGAAGCATCTAAGTTCAAAATCGTAGTAGAAATTGGAGTGTTCAAATTGAGAAAATCCAACCATTGAAAGGAGGTAAATGTAGAGATCATTGAACATTATAACGTCGAATCAAATGTGCATCTGTCATATATATATATATATATATATATAAAATACAGGAAAAGGAAAAGAAAGAAAGAAAGTAAGAGCTGAAAGAAAGGAGTGCAGAAGAGCAGACGTACGAGTGACATGGCGAGTACAAGGAAAGAAGAGATTAAGATTCTACAGAAAGCATCCGGAATTAATCCTGTCCTCCAATTGGGCAAATTGAACGGAAAAAATTCACCGTTATATATATATATATATATATATGCCCTGCCATGTTGTCCATTTTAATAAACCTTTATTACCACCTGCTACACTTGCTGCAGAGAATCTGTGAGCATCTCCATGTATAATTAAATTGTCTAGTTAATAATCAATATCGCTGCCCTTTGCTCTTCTATTGTCTCTTCCTTGCGATGTGTATCTTCACTCGTTAAAACCTCGACCGATTTAATTACTAAGATCATTTAACATCAAATTAAGTAAGTAAAACAGTTTTTATTATATTCTTGAGCAAGCCTAAACCATCTTTCAGGGTCTCTAACCCGTTCTCTCCATCTCGATTAATTAATCATTAATTTATTAATGGATTCTCGATTAGATCTTTTTGTTAGTTTATTGAGATTAAATATTCATGAAGAACATATATAATCAAGGTAGCTTCTCTCTTCCTGTAGAAAGGGCAGATTTTTCTTTTTTTCATAATTCATCTACTAGATCTCCACCATGCATGGATGCATGCGAGCAAATTAAATTTATTCCTAAATTATTTAATATCGCAATAAATAAACTAAGGTGGCCTTTGATTCCGGGGCATCTCAAGATCCCCACATAGAAATCCCAATTTTCTCATAACGCATGTTTGTTTTTCTAGGAAAAATTCCTTGGGATTCTCGAGGGTCAAGGCCCAAAACTGATGATTTTATTAGGAATAATAATCTCACCCGCCCGAAGGAGTTAATGTTCATCTGACTTGTATCCAATCCAGATTATTATTTTTTTAATTCTCTCTTTTAAAACAAAATTTAACTTTTATTATGTGTGAGTTTTATTTTATGATATTGTTGTTCTATATTGAGATTTTATCCTATCGTGTCGTGATTTATGGATGGAATTTTATTGATTTTTATGCTCTAATTTCTAGCGTATGGTTTTATTTGAATTTTGATTTTTTTCCAATAAAATAAGAAATGGGTTGGGTTGTCTGGAGGAAAAAAAAGCCCTACATCCAAATGTTTTTCACTTCTTCATGCTTACAGGTCGGAGAACACAGCACCGTGCCTGGTGAAGTGGAAATCAGAAATCACGTGGGAGCCAATTTCAAGAGAAAAGGCGGGGGGACATTTATTATATTAATTCTGGTTAGTCCCATCTGAGGCACGAATCAGAGAAAGAGAGGACTCCCCTCCTCCTCCTCCTCCTCCTCCTCCTCCTCCAGATGAATTATTATTATTTTCCACTTCCTTATTTCTCTTAATTTATTGTGATGGTGATGGTTGGGACCCACTGCTGACTAGGCCAATGATTCCCTTCTACACTATCAGCTTGCACAAGAACAACTACCAATCCCCTGGACTTGTCACCCCCAATAAACAAACAAATAAATAAATCATTTAATTAAATATTTGACAGAATCTTCTAAAATGTCATCTCTCTCCGTACTTGTTTTCTAAATCAATAATAATCCTCATCATTCCCGCTGGCTATTTGCGTGGCCAAGTTAACGAGGGCAAAATCTCGCCAATGGAATCTTCCCTTGCCGGATGGCAGTGTATCCCATGGAGTTTTTTTTATTTTTACTGAAAGGATATTTTTCAATGTAACACAGGTTAGGGTAATATTGTTGCGCGTGTATATTACATGCGCGACCAAGGAAAACACAATTTCTGAGCACTTCTCAACCCTTTTAGCCCCCTGCCAAAGAAAATACAATTTTGAAAACAGCGACTCAACAAAACAAGTTAATTATCCTTCAGAGCAAATCACCACACAACTAATTAAACACAAATCGCAATTTCATATCAACTAATTTCGTAATTAAAGAAACTCAACCACAGCACCAAAACAATTCATTATAATAAATAAGTTTAATTCAATCACATCATGAACTACATCTAATAAACTAACCCGTCGACAAACCTACACCATCAGAATCACGAGCATATCATTATCTTCGTGCACGATAAATAGCTTCATCCTTTTTTATTGCAGCGTCCAAACACTCAGGCTCCCCAACCTTGTCAAGTGAAGAGCAATTATATGAGAACCACGTATTGAATGTGGGACACATAATATCGTTATTGTCATTATAAATCGCGGTCGTGGCTCTCTGACCCTCACATATTAAAAACAAAAACTCACATAATATATAACAAAAATCATCATTTATAATATATATATAAAAAATTATTATAAGTTATAGAAAAATTGTTTCAAACTAGTTCATCATTATATCTCAGTGCATATGGCTATCAATTATCCAGATTACATGCTGAAAGACCCAGAGGATCACATGGAAGTCTAAGAGTACACTCCCATGGTGGTGTAATGAATCGCCTTTTTATTTTCATATACCAAGACATGTAGAGTTCTAATTTAATTTTACATGCATTACCAACCAATCATGGTTCATTTTACCTTGATGATTAACAACATGCAAGTCATTAAATGTGTCGACATCGTGAGGGATGTGTTAATGCAATTCAAAACTGCCGCATTACCCGATCAAGGCAATGCACATCAACAATAGCAAAATAGTGCATTAGAACCACTTTAAGCTATAAATCATTACCCTTCATGCATAACAAAAAACTTTTTCTATAAATGAATTGATGTAGGGTGTCTCTATCATCTATCAAAACATAAAATAAATAAAACTATAATTCATAAAATCTATCAAAAAATAACATAATCTATCAACTTAATTGGAGTCATTTCAAGCTAATTAACACAATTTATAATTGATGCAACTTTAACCATAACATAACTAACACAAACCAAATTCATCAATTTTCTATAAATAATAAAATATACATACTTAATCGACTAATTTTATATTTAATTGATATCAATTATAGTTAATTTAAATAAAATTAACACAAACTCTAGAAACCTAGCCCTAGACCTTGTATCCAGTGATGAAAAGAAATACATTTCTACAACATGTATTATTTATCTATTAAAAAATTCCGAAGAATAGATCTTCACATAAACGATATATACTCGCCCTTGCTTTAGTTATGACGATTGATTATGGAAAAGCAATTCAATTCAAACATTTGCTCTCTATTTGAATATTTAGTATCCAAATTCCAAAAGTCCAAACCTTCGAGACAGAAACAATAAGTACTAGCTAGTGGCTCAATACATCTGTTCGTACTCCATAGACTAGTCACGAATTATTGTTGTTTACGCGCGCAAATCTCTCTGATTATTAGGCAACTCATGCATCGAAACAAGATGGAGGTGGTGGTACCACCGTGAAAATGAAGGGAATCTTCTTTAAAATCAATACCATCCCCCTCAGTACTGTTCAGTCCCAAACCCATCAATTTTATCTCTAGAAATCATTTTTTTACCACCATGAATTCACATATGCGAGCACACATGTACATGTACACACACATTTAGTTCTGCGTATAATAATAATAATAATAATAATCGAGAAAAAACTTGTGAATCTGCAACTTTCTTCCATTACGAGCAAGACAAAACAGGATAAAATAAAAAGTGTTAGAAAAAGAAAAAAAACAAAAACGAAAAAAAAAAAAACTAGGAAAAAGAAATGCAGACTCGTTAATTCTAGCTAGGCAGGCCTCATAGTATGCGCCGCGGATCCACGTAAAGCAGCTTCAAAACTTGTCCCTTTACATACAAAAATATACGCCTGCATTCAAACCCACGTTCATATACTTCTAGACTTGGTTTATATTATATATAGGCGAAGTTTTTTTTTTTTTTTCATTTTTCTTGGTAATTAATAATTTCTACAAGGCGGCAACGGTGCTCTCTCCTTTAGCGGAGACTTCTGTTGCGGTGGTGGTGGATACAGATTCTTTCTTGGATGCTAATGAGCACTTCTCTTTCCTCTCATCTAAGCTCATTTGTTGTTGCCTGCATTCTAGGCTGCAAAAAGCACTGTCACCCCTGCAAGAAGCCAAATTAACTTCGTTAAAAACAAAGACGTCGATGCCATGTGATCACTATTAAATAAGATAGATTCATTGTAATTAATTAAAGAACAAATAGTGTATTGACAAGACAGATGATAAAATTAAACAAAGTTGTTTGATAAAAAAAAAGTTGGATGCATCAAGAGAAATTATTTCATGGAAGATGTGTCGGATTATGTTGTTATTTCTTGCAAAACATGATTGGGAATCGAATTGTCACACAAATAAACTGAGCTTACCATGTAAATCTGTCACTTACTAGTGAAACAAGGTTAATTCTTTTATTTTTTTCACATGTATTATAACCGAAAATCCCAAGAAACAAGCAAAAATATCTCCGAAGATAAATTAACGATTTGAAGTTAGGATAAAAAAAAGAAAAAAGAAAAAAAAAACGTAACAGAAGATATTCGATTGTTGGTAAAGATTGTCAAAAGAAAATAAGTAGTAGCAAAACTAACATAGCCTAATATAGAGAAAAAAGGATTACCTGTACATGTAGATGTCACGGCCAGGGATCAACCGGCGCTTGCAAAGAGAGCAAGCCCTCAAGAAGTGAGCAGTCTCCAGGAAATCAGCAGAAGCCCTTCTATAGGTAGTTCTTGGTGATCTAGCGTCAGACAAGAACCGTTGATCTATCAGGCCACCATATCCCGCCTGTTTTTGATGATGATCAGACGGTGGTGGGGCTGCTTCACTAGTAGCAGTGTTTAGATCAAAGGTGATCTCTGAGAAGCTTGTTGTTCTCTTCATTGGATTACGTGGTCTCTTGCCCAGCAACATCTTTGTTATGCTCTTGGCAACTGCTAGCTATTAAGTTTTTGAGTTTCCTTTCACTGAGGAAATATAGAGAGGAAGAAGGAGAGAGAGTCTGAGAAAGAGGGAGAGGAGAGGGGAAGTGCAGGAGAAGAGGGGGTTGGAAAGATAAAAGAAGAGCCAGAAACCCAGGAGTGAATCTGGGCCGTTGAATTAATATGCTGTTTTGTTATTACAGCAAATCCACGTCATTGACCCTTTCATCATTGTTTTGGTAGCTTCTGATACTTTTTTTTTTAATATTCCCCAATCCAAGCAGTTAAACTTGAGGGAGCTTGAGTTTCCTCGTTCGTGCGTGGTTATATATATACATTTCTACTGTAATTTACTCTACCATATGAATCTGTTCAAATTAGTCCCTATATTATAAATTTGATCAAATCAACTCTCCTACTTCTAGTTTTGAATTGCTTGGGTCCTATTGTCTACTTGTTCAATTAGGTTTATCAAAATCCAATAGTTGACTAATCTAATGCCTCATAATCATTAATTTGTCATAAAATGTGTCACTTATCATATTAAACATAAAAAACCAAAGTAAAAAATATATTTAAAATAAGAGGAGACTCGTATTAAGAATAATAACAAAAACTACTATCAATGAAATATCAAATAAAAAATTAATATATATATGCATGTGTGTGTGATTATACACTCAAATGCAGTTTTTTTTCAATAAAGAATTAAAATATCATATCTTGCATTTCATCAAATAATCCATCCATCCCGGCCCTTCCTTAGAAAGAGCTTTCTACATATTAATGTTGTAACTTGTTTTCAATTTAAAGAATATATCAATTTTTCTAGATCTTAGCATAGACAAAAAAATATTAAAAAATATTATTTTTATTGATCATCTAAATTATTAAAATTCATTTTCACTACTCAATTATTTAATAATTTTATCACTTAAATATTCATTATTGCATCACAAACCATTATCATTAACCAAAAACTGAGGGTAAATAAAAATTTATTTTGTTGTCCAAAATATTATCGGGTTCAAGTATAAGCCGAGCCAAGCTATCATATGTGTGATTTTAAGTGTAAAGCCCACTTTGCATATGATTTTTTACCTCTTAAATTAAGATTAAGTATTTTTAGGATTCAATTTTAATTTTTTAACTTCTTAATTTATAAACACCAAAAAAATTATTTATTTTCTACACGGAATAAAATTTTCTTAGAAGGTTTTGGATTTCATCAAAATATATCAACCAAATATTTTTTAAGATCAATTTCTTATTTATTTGTAATTCATTTAAAATATATTAATGTGTTTTATATTAGAGAGTTTATATTATAGACTAAATTTTAATAAAATCTTAATTTTAAAAGTAAAAGGACTGCACTTTTAATTTGGTTTTATTAACCATGTTTTTAAACAAGATTTTGCAACAAAAGCATCGTATATATCCATACACCAAGCTAGAGCCTGGGACCCATCACTGTATGCGGCCGTCTCATGAGTCATTTTCCAGAGCTAGCATCCTCTTTCTGCATCAATTATTTGGGTAGCTTGGTCTGGACTCCTCTTGTCTTCCCACTTGCGCTGTCTATTTTGTAATTGCAGTTTAACAAATTAAACTGAACTAGTTGCATAATTATATATAATTCTAATTATAATTCACGTGAAGTGACTCCCTATTCCCTTGCAGCAGCACAGACAGTAATTTTTTGTATTTCTTATTAAATTGCAAGGCTAAAATCCGCCAATCTCAACACCAATAGAACGCAGGTAGAGTGGTCCCTGACTGAAAAGAAAACTTCTCCAGGGAACTCTTGCTTTTGTCATATATCAAAATTGACTGATGGTCAGCACTCAGCACTGATCAGTGGGTGCGTTGTAAAAGTTTCGTGTAAAATGTTTGGCTGGCATATGCGACTGGTTTCTGATTTCCAGCAGATTATTTAATTGCTCGTAATTATTTCTAAGTCTTGCCCAAATATTTATATATGTGGTTGGAACATTTATTTAATCATCATCGCGAGAATCTCTTGTCTTGCTTTCATTGGTTGAGTTCTTCATTATTTTTGGAGGAACTGGATGCTATTTGTCTCCATTTTCCTCTTTTGAGTATAAATAAAAATCTAACCCCATATCTTTAGATGATATCGATATATACCTTAGCTTAAATTTTCTCTACAATTCCTAGATTAGGTGGAACACTATCCTAATTACTTCTCTGAATATGAAGCCTTTGTATCCCTTATAGGTTATGAGTGTTATAAATAGAAGCCACAATACGATCCAAGGTTTTCCAAATTCATGGGGCATCGCGCGCAGCAAAAAACCAGCGAAGAAAGGAGTGATGCGGCCTGCAAGCAAACATGCAGTGAACATAATAACAACAAAAGAGAATATATATGGCAGTGAAGTGGAAACTAGAAAGTTGAGGATTTCTCTAAATCCTTCACGATAAGATATCATATCTCTAGTTTAAGTAGTTTTTGAAGTGTCAGTTCTTTTTAATGTGGAGAATATTATGCTATAAATATAATCTAGCTACGAGCACGTTGTGATAGCATATGGTATATAACTTTTATCACGAGAAGAAATACTTTGTTTGCTTCAAATTAATGTGACAATTTATCAGCATCTATACTTGAAGATAAGAATATTCAATCGTGCATGGAGCATTTGAAATATGTTAATTAATATGGTAAATTTTATATCTTCGAGATCTTCTTTATTGCTGATATCCAATCTTTGATTATTAGCCTAAACTGCCCCATGAATTGATAAATCATTGTAAGTGTACAGTGGCACCACTGAAAGTAAAGTTCTATCAGTGATTAGACATTCTTTCTTCAAAATGCGCCCACTTTCTCACCATGATGATCCAAGAAAGAGAAAATTAAAGGTGGAAGAATGACGTAAAAAAAAGTAAA
>Ga0325410_1004436_pt1 | contig 15694 bp, 17 predicted proteins | sample PopdelMetagenome_16_FD_206182 | JGI IMG/M metagenome (GOLD analysis project Ga0325410, IMG submission 206182) | Populus deltoides microbial communities from Bellville, Georgia, United States - Xylem-PdIQD-R3 | ecosystem: Host-associated > Plants > Phyllosphere > Stem > Wood/Secondary xylem...
GGCTTTATCTAATATCTATAGGATGAACCAGATGGCGGTGGTGCGGGTGGCATCCGATTTGGTGTCCGACGGCTGCCGTTTGAGCTTACATCACCATTCTGAGCTGGATCACTGTTTCGTCGACTGTGGGACCTGGATGGGCCAACAGGTCCATTGGCTGCAGAATCAAATGCATTCCTCCAGTCTTCTCCTGACAAGGATCCATTTGTTCTCGGGCTGCTTTCTGCGTGTATTTAGCATTGCAGGTATTAATAAGAGATAAAAAATCTGAAAACATAGCAGGAGTGGCAAGTGATTCTCTTTCAAGAAAAACATGCAACCTCTGTAAGACTACAGCAGTCGTTAGGAGAAAGTCAAATGAGGCAGACTGGCATTTATGGCTAGGACGGTTCACAATGGAATGCCGAACCAACATGAATCCGAACCAACATGAATCACTCTCCCTACAAACTAAGTTCAACTGCCACCATCCACATTTAGGTTTTAGGACAAGCAATTTTCATGAAATCAGATTCAGCAGCCACCACGATACAGCAGACAACAAATTAGAAATCAACTCCGTGAAGTTACTATGTAAAATATATACTGATGCTGTTGGTTATATTATTATGAAAATGCAGGCTAAGATACACATGTGCATGAACAAGCACCAACATATAGGTGAATTGTAGTGTTTATAGCCACCGTTACCTGCTCCACTACCATCAGACCAACTGGATGCAGCAGCAGCTCGATTATCATGGATGCTAAGTTGCCTAGTGAGTTTTGAAAGAAGAGAAGACTGTTTCTGATAACGTTCCCTCTTCCTCTTTACATTCTGGTCCTCCTGCAGCAACTCCTCAATCCTAGCTGTGCTTTGTGTACTAGCCACCGAAAATTGAGTAACAAGTTAGTCTTTTACCAAGAAAATTTGGCAACACAAAAGAAAGAAGAAATTTCCATGGCACTTAATTGGGTATTAAGTGCCACATGCGGGACATCAACTTCCATTATGAATATATCATGATGCATTCCGACAATCTTTTACAGAGACAAGGTTAGGAACAATTGTTTGCAACTCAGAGGGCATAAGCAAGAAGATATTCATACATTACAAAGGCGAATAACAGTACACCAACCTAATAGAACTATATAATTGATTAAGCATGTCTTCTTTGGCTTTCTCCACTTGGCAAAGAACAACTGCCTGTTCAACAAGGATGAAATGACAAGTACTTCAAAAAATTATATCAACAATTGAAAATAATACGATGATTGGCATTCAAGAAAAAGAAATACTTTTGGGACATTGGCACCAAGGCTGTTGAGAACAGCTTCAACGTAGCCGCGTACTTCTTGTGACATCCACCGAAGCTCTTCTTCAGGGTCGGCAGGTCTTCTAGCCATTGTATCCTAAAAAGGTGAGCAAATTAGAACAAATGCACAAAACAGGCACAACCACCTTTACTTTAGAGATGCTGATATTCCATTTCTTAAGAACTAAAATACTATGAAGAGTAAAATTCTAAAAATCACAAATTGAAGCTGATGTATATAATGGTATCCAAAACAAAACAAAGAGAAATTCCAACTATCACTGGATAACTCACTAGGGAACCATCAGACATGCTCTGACGCATGGGAGGACCAGATTCACTAAGCACTTGGCCTCCTTTTGACTGGATGACATTTCTCAACTTGTTTAGCCACTCAACCTTATCGCCCATGCTCTCAGCTTTTAATACAACAGCACTGTGAGCTGCAAAACAAAAAAAATGGAGTGTTAATCAGCATGTATGTGAAACAGTATTAATTTATTTATTACCCTTTTCTTTTCAGGGGAGGGTGAATGCAAAAACGATTGAGAAGCAAGCAAAAGATAAATATTGATACCTTTCAAGACAGTCTTATATGGAACCCTACTAGTTATTTTGAACACAAGACTGGGTCCTTTCTCAGAACTTGGTCCATTTGCCTTTTTATCCTTGGAACTTTTTGAAGAGGTTTCTTCTTCTTCAGAAACTTCTTCAATACTGCATTCCTGATTGTTACATCCAAAGATGAGGATAAAGCCTTAAGCATGAGCAAAAAAACATGTCAAAATAGGCATTGATTTCAAGTTCGGTCACTCTGAAATTATTAGGGCAAAATCAATACACTAGTTAACATATTCATTAGTCCCATCAAGAATTTCAGAACTTATAATAGTAGGTCAACCTGAAAATTTGCATCATAGAACTTCTAGTTTTAACTTACCATGTTAGCAATAGCAATAAATACCACTTGATGTCCATAGATGCTTTATATATTACCAATCACTCTGACGCTAGAAATAGATTTGCACATATCATGCCTTCCATATTTAAAACAAAACTGCAAATAATTTAAAATTTATTTTGTACATGGCTATAACTATTTCTGCATTTCCAAGGATATCTTATATTATCCAAATTTCTCAAGCAAATTAGGATATCGCAGGAGAGGACTGCAAATCCTTGCAAAGTTCAGCCATAACATGGCATCATTCTAAAAAACTAATTATTATACATATGAATTCCAGAAAGGTTTGCTTCAGTGACTGGAAGGACTTGGCATTATGTTTTATTACCACTTGAAATTTCCTTCTCCTGGTGAGATCCTTACCTCCAAAGTAATAACACCACGGAATTGTCTTTCTTCTTGCTTTTTTGTGTAACCAAGCTGCAACAAAAGGTAACTATTATAAGATACCATGCCAGTAAAGAGAGTAAGTAACCTACAAACAAAGGAGTGGTAATGGTAGAATAATGAACGATCAAATTCAAGGACTAATGAAGGGGGTGATAAACATTATTCCAAGACCCGATTTCTGGATGGGTGACAACTTTTACCAATGGCACCAAATAACAAGCAACAAATTTCTAATAACTTCCTTAACAATTTTAAAGATGATAATATAATAAAAAAGACCTCTTCTTGAAACTCGATGGCATTTTTTTATGTAACATTTTAAGCATTACATTCATATCAAGCATACTTTGCAATCTTGACATGATACTCCTACGTAATAGGCATTTTAATGTGACATAAGTACATGCTTATGCAAATTTGTTAGATTTACAGGAGTTGATAAATGCAGCGCTGTGTTTGGTAAAGGAACATGTCGACTGCAGTACAAAGGAGATCAAATTATCATGCCCTCACTATATGATGGCCAAAACATTATATACTAACCTTGCCAGTTTTTTCATTCAATACAAACCACCGCTTACTCCAGCCATTAAGTTTTCCACTTTTCTTTAATAAAAACCCTGCATTTCCAGTGCAGAATCAATGACATGTGGAAGTAAAACAAATAAAAGCACTTCCACAAGGATCCAGCACCAATCTTCTTTTCCCTATTGAGTACCTGTAGTCTATCTTTGAAATCAAAGTTGCAGATACAATTTACTGAGTAACAAGAGAACGCACAACAAGCAGGCAGCCAATAACAAAATAATAATAATAAAAAAAACAGCTGCACATTCATCACCCCTCCTCCCAACATAACAATAATAATATCAATAAAGAAAGAAAGGAAAAGAAAGAAAAACAAACTGAATTTGTTAAAAATAGTGCTCTCTGCACAGTTTGGTCACATTTTAATTGCCAGGATATTCCAGAATATTGGTCCACCATAATTTCTAAAGAACAATTACAGTATATTTCACACATGTTAAGCAAAATATATGTGTGCATGCACCTTAAGCATGCTTGCAGATGAAGACACTGATTTCTGTATTGTTTAGACAAAATTATCAGTATGAATAAGTTAAAGTACAAACCTGCTGTTATCTCACCCCCAGGCCCAGCAGTTTTCAAGGCAGATCCCTCTGGTGCATCTTTATCCTGCTGATTGGATTTCTCTTTCAATGATTTCAAGCTTCCTCCAGATTGTTGACCTGTTTGGGGGCTGGTTGCCTAAGTGATACATTGAAGATAATTAATACATGTGATGAGAAAAACTGATAAAGGCTTTTATGTGTGAGCTGAGGAAACATGCATGTAAATCCAATTAAATTTAGAAACAGCAAATAGTCACCCTGTTTAAGATAGACTGCTCAGTGTCAACCGCCTTTTTTGAAGATTTGTTCTTTAGTTCGTCCTCCCGACGCTGCCTATCCATTCTGATTAAGATTAAGTAATGAAAGATCAGATAGACAGAAAGAAAATCCATGGAAACTGTCACGTATCACAAAAGCACACTTTATAAATTAAAACACTAAATCATTTGGGAAGAAAAATGCATGCAAGTGAATTATAGGAAAAAAATTATTGAGAACCTACATTTGAATATGTCAGTACAAGGCTTAGTTTAAGCATACAAAGAGCTTCCCTTGCCATTGTAATTTATTCTCTTTCCTATATTTCTTTTAGACGCTGACAAGAATTTGATAAAGGAAAATTGAAAATTCAATGTGTTATATATCACAACACATGAGACTCCCTTACTAGAACTTCTGGAGAAGCCCTTATGAATTTAAATCTGATTAATCAATAAATCAATACGCCCCCATCTTCCAATTCAGGAGTCTCAGATTGGGGAGGCAGGGTTTCTCATAATCTAGCTGACACATCATATCAGTAACCAATATAATGAGTTATTAAATAACCAACAACAATTGACATGGAAAGGTATCAATTTTTGAAACAACCTTGGATGATAAACACAAAGTTCACATTGCAGAGGCAACGTAAACTAAAACTGACAATCATAAGGTAATCATTTACCAACATGATAAATTAGAAACTTAACAACAAAATGAAATCAAATACAGATGCCAGAACAGAAACAAAGAAAGTATATACTTACCTACCAAGGTTAAACATTGAAGTACATCCTTTTTCACCAACAATGATAATAATAATTACAAAAACAAAAGGCTCAATATTTATCTACATTTCACTTTGAAACATACCGCCTCTGCACCAATCGGATGAAGTGTTGAGGTGGAACAAACACACGCTCCATATCAACTAGGGCAACTACCATTTTCTTAGCTTCATTTTTAAACCCATCAAGCACAGAACTTGCAATTGCCACAACCTGTTCAATAAAATTTTAAACTGAGATCCAGAGTTCTAGACAATAAAACTTCTTACATAAAGTGTACAAAAACAGCAGCTAGGCTGCAGTACCTCTCTCTTGAAAGGAGGATACCTTCCAAGTCCAGGAGTGGCATTTGCAGCAGATGATACAATATCCAGTAGTACACGATGCACCTATTTTACAACCACCCAAATAAAAAGTAACTCAAGTTAATTGGTAGCAGGAAAAACTACATGCACACCCATTGAATAAGAGTTTTAGATTAAGCAATACCAATAAAAGAACAAACTAAATCATCAAAATTTTGGAGTCTCTTCTTCCCTAGAAAATTTATTGCCTGGAATATATGGGAACTGCAGAATATTAAATTGAAAAAAAAAAGAAAGTAGAATTGATAAAAAAAAAATAGTGAAAATGGTCAGACTGATAAATGCCTGTGATTTATAAAGTAACATATGATGCATGTCAACAATTTTACTTGGGGATTGAAATTTGAAAACCATTATATTACCCCAAATTGTTTATGCCTAGTTTTTGTGATTGATACATTCAGATTGGCTTGCAGAATATGATGATTCCGCAACTTGCAAAGGGGAATCAGGTGTCTTCATGATTTATCAAAACATGAAAGATATCAGCATTTTGCCAAAAGATTTGCTGCTGTGAGGGTTAGTGCAAAGACCAAGGAGCCACAGGCATGAGCACGCATGTAATCATATTATAATTGCAACATTCCATTCTTTTAATTGTTGGATTGAACAGGTTTGGATTTCAAGTAAAATATTTTGGTTACTCGAGAAGAATCCAAAGATGGAATATATTCCAAAGTGGCAAACATAAAACTGTACCTCATCAACACACAGCTTTGAGGGTTCCTTTGCCAGCTCCAGGACACCTTTTATTAAGGACCTCAACCCCTTCTCTGGAGATATAAGATAAGGTTGATAACCATCTGCTTCTAGGACAATCTGATATCAAGGAAACATACTTCAAGAGAACTTCAAAACATTTCTAATAAGAAAGAAATACAGCATAAAGTTAGAAGAGAAGAAATACCCTTTTGACATTGTTTATGTCAAAATGCCTATCTAAAGGTAGCTGCTTGATCCTGTTTGGAAAATTACCCTCAAAACTCGCAACAACTTTCCAACCATTACCCTGTAAATAAGCTGGGTTAAAGAAACTATAGTGATTGTACAACAGAACATGGTTTTCAAGTCTTAACAACAAAGATAATCAATGTAAGTCAAATCCCAGTCATGATCCTCAAACTTTAAGAAGTGCGAGACAGTTAACTGCAGGCACAATCATACTCTTGCACTGTAAATAGAAGTTACATTTATATACATATATAAGTACAGTGAAACTATGCAGTATTGAATTATTCTTGGCTCATAAGGACATCATAACTCAAGCACATATATCCTCAACTAAATTTATAAACTTTAATTTCTTGAAAGTCCCTATTCATATTCAATTTCCACACAAGTTCAAATTCTTTGAACATGAGCCCTGGAGGTTCAGTGACATTCATCAGGCTGCAAGCACCATATTAACAACTAATCCTGTGAATATGAGGCATTTCCTTTTAGCTTTGAGGAATCTCTGACATTTTGAGATTTTATAATTTTCTGGCACATAATATAGATCCATAATGTTAAATAGTTGCGTCAAAGTTTCAAATAGTATCTACAATAGAAAAAGCAAGTCTACATGATGAAAGATGAAAGCAAACCATATTAATTTAACAAAAGTTCAGAGGCCATTTTTTCCTTTTCATATAAACTATAATCATCCTGACACGGGAAATATCTGTAGTGTACTGTCACTAGTCTCTCTTCTAGTTTTAATAAAAATGATGCATAAGATGCTTCAAAAAGAAACTACTCACTTCACCACCAACAAGATGCAGGAGAAATTTGTCTTCAAACTCACGGCAGAGCTCCAAAGCTAAAGCTCTTGTACCTTCAGAGCTACTAACCATTTGCTCGCCAAGCCTTACCATTTCGTCTTGAACTATTTGAGATTTCCCCTGAAGCCTACAGTTTTATCAAAGCATATAAACAGCATTAAAGGTCTAATGGACACAAAGCATCATAATACAGGAGAATCGCAGACCTAATCTAGCAATTGTCTGATAGAGTGATAGTAGATAATAATTTTCTAATTCTTGTCAAAGAGAGGGAAAATGCCAGAGAAAAGGAAGCAATATGAAGACAGCAGATGATATTTACGACAGTTTTGGAAGAAAAAAAACAGATAAGTTAGAAACAAAGATCAAGCAGCAGCAGCAGGAGGAGGAGGAGGAGGAGGAGAAAAGGAGCAATACCCAGAAAGGAGACTGGGAAGCCTGAGTTTCATGCGACTACGAATCTGACCAGCAAGGACATCCACCAGAGCAACTCTCCCAAGCTTGCTTTGAGGGGCTCCAGTCAATATAGATTTTAGACTTTCACTTTCAGCTCGCCAGGCAGTTTCCAAAGAGCTCTCGGATGAAGCACTTCCAGATTGCACTGACGCTATGGAAACAGATTGACCGATCAATGCAACCCATGGAATGTCAGATGTTTTTGGTGGTCCCTGATTCAAAAGAAGCGCTTGAACAGCTGCAATAGCTTTTGACTCTGTAGCTGCTTGATCAATTTTACTAATAATGCCAACCGTTCTGGTACCTATAATGCAACACAAATCATACTTAAAACTCAAATAAAAAGTTTTCAAAATTTTAAAATTATAGATCATTTTGACAAAAAGATAGGATGCAAGCTTAACATTGACTCACTCTCTGCATCATATTCCTTTGCAATTCTGAGGGCTCTAGAGGAAGAAATTTCTGGCGCCTGAATAGCAGGTATTACAACTAGCAGAATAGCATCATTGTGCTGAACATATTCACTGATCTGGCAGAGCAAAAAAAAAATTGCCATTAAAAGAGCTTCCAATTGCACTGACTTAGAAACAAAGGGAAGAATAAAAAAAGACTTTCCAAACTACATCAATTTTTATTTAATAAGCACCAAGAGGTACAACCCATACAAAAACAGAGCATCAAGGGTAGCCACCCACACAAAGTATAACAATATTAGTTATAGAAAGAGCCCATTCACAAAAGAGAAAATCTGAATCATATACAGCAGGAAGAGAACCAAAATATTGATAGACATTTGAAGTACAGCACCTGATACACAGAAATAATCAGAAAAGAGAAACAAAAGAATTGCACATGTACCTACTGCAAAAACTTGAAAACCAAAAAGAAAATAACACCACTCACCATCGAGTCATCTACGATTCTTTGATCCACCCCAGGCAAGTCAATCAATTTCAATGGAGGAGCTGAACATATCAGAGGAAAGAAATTAATTAAAACTGATGCAGGGAAAGTGCATGAATTGGTGAATGTTGTCTTGGTGTCTTTGCATGAATAATCTGCACTAAGACCTCATTAATTTGACACTGTCCATGCCATCTACGTAACTGGATAATCATAGGGAAATGCCATAAATGATCTGCATTGCACCATTTTACTATTATTTTCCACAAAGTCTTTATAGACAATCTTTAAGTGAGGAACAAACCTGTACTGGTACGAAGTTTCAGATATATTTCATCACGACTCCTGCCGGAGGAAACCTTGCTAAGCCTTTCCTGTAGAGAATGCCGAAGAGCACCTATGACGTACCAAATTAGAGAAACCAACAAGAATCAGAGACATTAAACAGAAAATTCAAGATAAACAGATGCCGCATTGGCAAACAAAATGCAATTGAAAATTTAGTAAGAGAACTTACTCGCAGAAACCTGTTGATTTTTGCTGTCAATCTGTAAAATAATTGATTTACTGCTTACGGAACTATCCCTACTTAAATCTATGCTTATCGGAGCCCGTGTGGCTCCATTTTCACCGGTGGGCTGCCAAAATCATAAGAAAAAACTGTCGTCAGCGGGAAAAATGGCATCAAATCAACAGCAGTGCAAGGGAAATACAAGCTTACCAAAACAGGATGTCCGATTAAACTATTCAAAACAGCAGATTTACCCGCACCCTGTTCAAAACGAGAAAGCTCGTCAAAAAGTTCGGATATTCAAGCATTCATCTCCTTTCTTTCTTTCTTTCCTTTTGTTTTAATCCAGACGGAAAAAGAGAAGACAACGTTATCTTGCATTTTTCAACAGTTTCTATATTTGAATCCAAACACAGCCTTAATTGCAAAGAAACCTATAAACAGATCCAACGATCTAACATGCATTTATTACTTGAGAGAGAGGAACTTACCACATTGCCGAGAGCGACGACATTGAGGAAAGTAGAAGAGCGTCTGGAAGAAGAAGGAGAGGACGACGACGTCGTTTCATCAACGTCTTCGTCGGCAAGCAAAGCAGATGCTTGCCTCATAGATTCCGAAAGCTGAGCCAATTCTTCGATCGCCTCCATAACTGATTAAAATGACGATGGTAGTGTATATACTTCTATGAATGCGAGGATTTGCAGATCTCAGAAGGAAGGAGAGGAGAGGAGAGGAGGGGAACCCTGAGATTGGATCTGGGTGGGTAGAGAGGAGATTTGATTCAAAAAATTGGGGATGCAGCTCTCTTTTAATTATTACAAATTTGTTGCCTCTTTTTTTTTTTTCTACTTATAAACAAGCCAACCCAACAAAATGCATGTATCGCTGGATGGGTTTTTTATTTCCTTGCAGAATGGTCCTCTAAGTTTCTGTTTTCTTTTTTAGGGACTAAAAGTGATAGTTATTAGGAGCATAGTTGTAAAATCTAGACCGATCCGGGGTGAGAATGAAGCTTGTGTCAATTCAGGTTGGAAAAAAAAAAAAAAAGTTAACCCTGACTTGTGAATGCACATAAATTTTATTCTTAAAAATCAAAGCCCAATATTCAATTTATTTGAGGGCACTTGATTAAATAAATTTGTTCAATATTAGGAATAAAATTAAAACTTTTAAGAGTTCATGGACGAAAATGTAATGTTATTCAAAACCTAGGGTGGCTATATCCCTTCAAAGATCAGCCAGTCCACGTGACTTAACAGCATTAATCATCCCCTCAATCTTTCGCTTCTGCAGATCGCTATCAGTTTTCATTGGCCTGCTAATATTAGAGTTCAACAACCCTTAGGGTTCTCTGTACGTTGCTGATCTTACTTTGGAGTGATGATGAACTTAACGTACATTGCTGATCTTACTTTGGAGTGATGATGAACTTAACCAGCTTTAACTCAAATTAGGCCTTTCTGGTCTTCAAAATATCGCATAAAATCTTATTCCGGGAGAAACAGCTTTCATCTTATTGCTTTCACAGTTACATTATAGTAAAATCTGTGCCCTGATGAATCCTTTGTAACCTACATTGTTTCTTCCCTTGTTTGACAATGGCACAAGGGGGAGGTAACAGCTCCATAAGAACGAGTCCTTACGGGCAGCAAGGTTTACATAGCTTGCTCACCTACTTGTGAGGTTTAATATGTGGGTAAAGCCCCAGTATATGATCTGGTGTGAAGTCATGCCGAGTCAGGATTCCGACAATAGGAGGCCTCTGCAAAATAGAGAAATTTGAGGAAATCTCTGCATGAGTATCCACATGGATTCTAAAGCTAAGTGTTCATATGCATATTATTAACACGTATAACATTGGGAGAGTCATACCCCTGGTGTCTTCGGCACCACACACAAGTGTCTAAGGCCAAGTTCGCGAAAGAGAACAGCAGCTTTAGCTAGAGACATTGTTTCAACCACGGTGTATGGAGAAGTGTTAGTAATAGGATGGAGATCAACATACATCTCCATCTCCTCCTCTGTGATCTCCAAATCCTCCAGCTTCACCCCTTTGCCTGATCCAGCCTTTGCAAAGTCATGTGCCTTGAAACTCTTCATGATCCCTGATCCCGTCTTTACTCTCTGCTTTGTAAATTTCTTTCCTCTTAGCAACACAAGCAGATGAGACCTCAAGACAAGCCCACACAATTCTGGAGCATCTGAACACGGCGGCTCATCAATCACAGGGAATCCATTATGCCCTGTTACTTTCAAAGCATGCAACAGGTTCCCTACTTTTTCAATCCCAGAGAATGAAACTAATGGACCAGAAACAACATCACTTGCAACAAGATGTCTCATGTATGGTTCTGCATGGGCTTCCATGTACGGAAATCCTTTCATTCTCACCATTTGATCATAAATACCCTTGTTGAAACTATCGGCCACTGTTTTTGAAATGAGGAGCACTAGCATCATTAGTGGAAGCATAAGCAGATCATTAGTAAGTTCAAGAAGTATGACACAGAGAGAAACTGTCATTCTCATGGTGCCACCAAGGAAGGAGGCAGCTCCAAGGAGGGCACAGAGACCCGCATCAAGATTAGACAGAGGGCCAAGCATTGTTCCAATAAGACGCCCATAAGAGGCCCCAGCAAGAATGACGGGGATGAAGAGCCCAGAGGGAACAGCAATGCCGTAAGTAACAATGCCAAGGCAATAAATAGCAAAGAAGAAAACCACAAGGGTGGAGAGGTGAAATTCCTTTTCACTACCGGAAGTGAATAGGTTGCGGATGGCATCATCATTGGTGTTGAAAACGAGGGAAGCAAGGTCGTTGTAGTGGTTTGGTGGACACTGGAAATTCTTGAAGTTGCCAGAGCGACCTTCAGTTGGGCATTTCTCGGCCAGGTGAGGGGGACAGGGAATGCACTTCGAAAGCCATGGGAGACCATAGGAGCAACAAGAGGTCAAAAGGGAAATGACAATAACAAGCAGGATCTTAAACGAAGGACCCCTCCTGTAATTTGTTCAAACCATCAGCATCAACAAAAATATTGTCGGTCATTCACTAATTCCAGCATTTCAAACAACTGGGAAACTAAATATTTAACAAATCTGCGCGACAGAAAATTATCCTGTACTAATAAGCAATATTCAAAAGCGTTCAAAAAAGTTGGAAAGATGAAGTCAAACAGTCAGTAGCTGAGGGAAAATGTTCTACAATGGAAAATTGCTGGGTCAGTCCCTTCTGAAAATGTACACACACACACTCTTTTCCAAAGTTATGTTTGAACTGTTCAGTATGCTGATAAATATAAAGCATGACTATTCATAAGAAAAATGGCGATGAACATTAACAGTAAAATACTCATTGATACGAAGAGACTTTTCAGGGCATACTCATTGATGAGGCTGTACGTGCGAAGAACCTTGTCGACACAATAGTTGTAAAGGCTTCCGAAAACGCCTCCTATCACTCCAAGGAACACAACTGCTAGTAGATCTGGGGTGCTGTAAAAGGCTTTTCTAGAATTTACGTCAAACATGATCAGACCTCCTTGTCCAAATAGCCCACATTTTCCAGATCGGCAAAAATCTATGAGACCTCTCAATACGACTGCTACTACAGCTGTCGTAAAGAACGTCCTCCAAAGAAGGGCACTCCTCCACCTGAACGAAATGGGAAAATGATATATTTCACCCAGTTGTAGAAGAAGGAAGAAAAGAACACTTTTGTAGAAATGGGGAGGAGAGGATGATAACAGAACAGGGAGTTACCAGGAAGCAGCTTCTTCAAGGGCAAATAAGACCCCGCCAACAGGAGCACGGAAGGCAGCTGCTACACCAGCAGCAGAACCACATGTAACCAAATCTCGCCGGTCTCGATCATTTTTGAAGTATCTCAACCATTTCCATGTCAAATGATACTTGCGAGAACCACCCTGTCCAAGTAAGGAGGCTATGCAAGCACCAGTATGTACCATGGGTCCTTCTTTACCAACAACAAATCCAGCAGCAACTCCAAATATGGACCCGAATATCTGAGAGGTTCAAATTAAATATAAAAACTTCAGTACATCAAATTTCGTGAACCGCTTGTAAATAGATCTCCCCACTCACGTCAGTGATGAATTAGCTCATCGTGTATTAGAAACAGTTATAAGGAAGACAGTCAACAACAAAAGGCAGGAAAGTTAGCTGCTTCAGAGAATCAAAATAGCTAGCATTTCCACAGACAAAATAAAGTATAATACTTCATGAATAAAAGAAATACTCAGCATAATAAACATCTGCAGCAAAAGCTTCTTACATTAAGAGACACTAACAGAATTCTTCTCTTTGTTTAGATTTTGCTTGTGTTCTGATGAAAAGTTCAATGGGAAGAACTAATGCACGTGGTTTGGGACTTGTTGTTTCACCTCATGTATTCTGACAAGGTAGTGTATTCACATCCAATCTCATCAAACATGTAAGCAAAACCCATGAGGAAGGCAATTCGACTTGAGTTGGGTTTCGAGGAGCATATAGTGGCTTGGCCACCAAAATATTCATTTGCATGCAGAAAAATCAATGACATTCTTTGTTAACTGCATAGTTTTTTTTTATGCCTCAAACAACAATGCTGTTGCATATAACAGAACTCAAGTGGTCCTTTATGCTAGCAGCTAGACAATGCAAGAGATTGACATGCTTCCCATATGAAATAGGTGAACGAATAGCTTTGAACTCGTTGGAAAATGCTAGTTACAGATTAATGTTTGGAGGCTAGACGATGAAATATTAGAATGATTTGTCTAATTTTGATGCAGGTCTAGCAACAACTAGAACAGGGTTTTCAGATTTAATCTACAATTTTATGGAAACATGAGAGTTGGATCTGGCCTTTATGTCTTTGTATACATTGAATAATTATGGGAAACAACTTGATTTAAAGCATTCAGACAATCACTGAATTCCAATAATTGTATAGAGGGAACCGATAGAACTTATAAAGTTCGCGGGGAGAGAGTTGCAGATAGTTTGTGATTCACCTTTACAAAGAGGGTAGCAGGAGCCAAAATAGAAGGAGCATCTACACCATTGAGGTATGCTTTAACCTCAGGTATACCAGAGCCTGCTGCTGCAGGAGCAACGTAAGCACAGAGGGCTGCAGCAGCAATAGCCAAAACCACGTTGCAACCAGCATAAGTTGCAAATGCCTGATAGTACCTGCACTGAAAAAAGAATCATTTATATCAATTTTTTTTTTATTAAAAGAAAACTAACATAAGCATCTAACCTGTTTCATGATAAAAACATAGCCGATTATATCACGAGTACAAGACAAGAATCTAACAAAAACTCGATTTGCAGAACAACAAAAAAAAGAGGTAAAAAATCAAGTTGTTCTGTTATATCTAGAGAATTATGTGTCCTCAAGGAGATCCCCAATACTAGATATTGGTTCCGACATGGGGTCATACGTTGAGATCTAATTGAGGATTGGGTGTGGAGGGGGGGCTGGGGAGGACTACCCCCATACATAGCTCAATGCCTGATGGGCCTCCGAGTGCACCAAAAAGTTGTTCGTAGAAGTATAAAATATGAATATGGTATAATATCTCAAGAGAATTAACAGAAAATAATAACACTTTATCATGAAGAAAAACACTTGCAGTGATGATTAGGCTTACTTGTTCTCAAGCATGAGATTGTTTGTCAACAGAAGTTTGAAACCAGCTATGTTTTCAACAGCAAGGTTATTGAAAAAGCCGACAAGCCCTGTACCTAACCCAATGAGGAGAGCAAGTGTCCACTTGAGGACAACATACTGATATATCTCAACCTTCTTTCGAGACCTCCAGTCTTGTCTAAAAAGTTCATTATCAGCAATCCTGCCAAAGTACATTCCAGTGGGTCAGAATGCGGTAGGAACAGAAGATTACTTCTAACATCAAATGAAGCATTGCTTAGAACTTTCAACAATGTATTCTCCCCTTCAATAACCTTATTTTAAGCATTTCAGCATTTCTATTCTTGGTAAGGAGAGGTGCTAAGGCACCAGTGAACATCCTATGGCTACCGAAAGGCTAATTACGGTCACCAACTGAAAGTCATGGGTGAACAGCAAGCTTGGAAAGCAAGCCTGGGAAAGAGGCCTGTTCCCCCACATAAATTTAACAGCCCGATTCTGTAAGACCAAGTACAGCCTCAATAAACTAAATGACTGGTGATAAACATAAGATCAAGGTCGTCAGCCTCTATCATTTACAGTAGTTAGTCCACCTTTACTTTCCTAACAATAACAGCTTCCACTCTGTAACTCCTAGAAATGCTTCTTATTGAAAATAGCTTCTTGTTCAACTTCTAGTAATGTGCCCGTTTGGCACTGCATTTCGCCAGCAAAATCATAAGAAATTATGCTTTTGCTGCGATGCACCGCGTTGCAAAACGGTGCCTAAGAGTGAAGGGAAGGCGGATTGCACAGTAAAAACCTTGCATAAACTCGAGCACGAAATGGTGATTTCTTAAAATTACAACGTTTGATTAATGCATTAAACAGCCAATTTAGTTCTGGAAAACTACAAATAGTTACCAAGCTACCACATCAGCATCATGGCTCGCTCGAGAGCGACCTTGTTTGTTTTAAGCCAAATCAAACAATAAAAGATTCAGAATTTATTTTCCTATTTATCCTAAATTGTCTTTGCACACACAAACACACACTAAAAAAAAAACAATACAAATGTCCCTTCTTTTTGTCATTTTCCCTCCGTTTCTAGCTATCCAAAAGAAGAAGAGAAAAGAAGAATTGATATGATGGGAAGATTTTAAAAAGAAAATAAAGAAGCCATCAGTAATTCTTCTAATAAACCAATTCACCCTCACATTTAAC
>Ga0325410_1004437_pt1 | contig 15691 bp, 8 predicted proteins | sample PopdelMetagenome_16_FD_206182 | JGI IMG/M metagenome (GOLD analysis project Ga0325410, IMG submission 206182) | Populus deltoides microbial communities from Bellville, Georgia, United States - Xylem-PdIQD-R3 | ecosystem: Host-associated > Plants > Phyllosphere > Stem > Wood/Secondary xylem...
ACTGAAGATTTTGGGATCCGAGGTGCATTAACACTAAAATCTATCAATGATCTACTAATTATGATTATATATTATCACTAATCTTCTCTGCAGCTGGACTAATCAATCAAAGTGGTTGAAAATAAAAGGTGTAAATCAAGTTGTTATAACATGTGCTAACAGCTACTAACTTGTTTTTTGTTTTTGTTTTTTTCTTTTTTTTTTCTTTCAAATAATAGCACAGGCAGTTAGCCAAAGCTAACGACCATGTAAGTTTTTAGTGACTCTGAAATTTATGAGACTCGAACTGGTAACCTCTAGATAACAAACTTATTACTAATTAATTATAAATGTTCTATATATATCATATTAAATATTACAGATGAAAATGATTATTCACTAATAACATGATCATTAATTTAACTTATATTTAATTTATTCATGTTGCCTATTACTTTTAACTTGTAAGAATTTGGATTTAACAAGAATAGCAGTAACATGTTCCACACATTAGAACTCATATTTATAAGGTTTTAGATACATTAGAACTCAACATGATCATTAATTTAACCATTACAAGGTCATAAACTTGCATTCTCTAGCTGTTTTTATTTATGTAGATTTTTTTTTGGAAAAATAGCAGATTCCTTGTGTATAAAACATTGGAAAAAAAAATAATAACAATATTAATGAAGAGACAATCACAATTCACAACCACAGGTTTGGCTACACGATAAAAGTGAGTAAAAAAAGAAAGAAAAGATGAAGAGGCACGTTAGCTAATGATGAATAGAGCGGATTTCCACACCCACCCATGGCTGAAAGATAGTCACTCACCAGCTCTCCCTCTTGCCATCTCTACTCTTTCCCCTTTTTTCTCTCTTTCACAGCTTTATACTACTTCAGTACACTACATGCAATGGAATCAAAGATGAACGAACTAAACTAAACTCCAACAACGAATGAGTCTAGAAGTAAGTGTCTGTCTCTCAAACGTACATTTACATTAAATTATTAGTTTTTGTATGTTTGTTTTGATTAATAATAGGAGGAGGGTTTTGTTTGTGTCCTAAAATTTGTTACCCTTTTCTTGGGGATTGGATGACCAGTTTCAAGATTCTCGTCGTCGTTTTCTACCTTCTTCTCTGCTCTGTGTACTCTTTTGTTTGCTTGCTTTCTTTCTTTCACACTGTTTGAGATAATAATAAAAAAAACTACTACTAATACTAAACAAATGCTTCTCTCCTTACTATGACGCCTAGCTGCAGCCATTTCTGTTTCTGGGCCTCTTTGCTTTCATGTTTTCCCGCTCTCTGTAAAAAGAAAAAAACAGAGCTTGGCTAGGTACTTTTTTTGTATTATTTTCCCTCTCTCAGTGTTTTCCTTTTCTTTCTTAACATGTGATAGCTAGTGAGTTGGTGTACATATGATTTGCTTTTGTTTTTGCAGGTTAATATAATTGATATAGAGAACGTTGGTTCCATTGTTATCTTGTTTTCAAGTGGGGATCAATCCAAAAGATGAACACTAGAGTCCGCACTGCTCTTCAGGCTATGAAAGCTCCTTTAATCCATGATACTAATAAAGTAACCTCCTCCTCCTCCTTCTTCGCTATATGTATTTCAAGACTTGGAAGATTTTTATCTGAATTGGTTTTTTTTCTTTCTATTTTTCAAATGGTTTAATGTGGGCTTAATTTTACAAATCTTTGAAATTTAGTTTTTTCTGTCCACTTAATTTTCAGCCACTTTTTATAAGAAACTGGATTAAAGATAGATAGATAGATAGATAGATAAGCTTCTAGCTCTTACAGACCAGAAAAAGTAAGTGCTTTAGATCCAGCAATCTGCATTGGATTCTTTCACTCATCTCAAGAAAAGAATATATATGGCTTCTTCTTTTGCTTCCTTTCTTTATAATACTATTTCTCTCTCTTTTACTTCGAGTTTGATTCTTTATTTGTTGTAATTGATACTGAATTTATCAAGAAGGAGAAGATGGAGGCTCAAGGGAGGAGCAGAGCAGTTGGTGGCCATAAATCTGCTATGAATTGGCGTAAAGCAAACAGAGAAAGGAAATTGGCCTTGCTACAAGATGTACTTAAAAATTTTCTCAACAAAACCATTCAATTCTGTTTATTACAATAAGAGCTGAGTTGTTTTAAACTCGAATGTTGCTTTGGTTTCAAAATTTGCAGGTTGATAAGTTGAAAAAGAAACTTAGGCATGAAGAGAATGTTCATAGAGCTTTGGAGAGAGCTTTTACTAGGCCTTTGGGAGCTCTGCCTCGCTTACCTCCTTATCTGCCTCCTTATGTTAGTATAAATTCGCTATATTCTATCAACTAGATCTCTTTCTATCTATCTACACTCTCTCTAATTTAGTCAAGACAATTAGCCAATCCAATGTTTAATTTTTGTATGTTTTTCTATAAACAGTAATTAATGTGGGTTCTTATTTGGTTTGTTTTAGATCTTAGAGCTACTTGCTGAAGTGGCTGTTCTCGAAGAGGAAGTTGTTCGGCTTGAAGAGCAAGTTGTGAATTTTAGACAAGGACTCTATCAAGAAGCTGTCTACGTCTCCTCCAAGAAGAATGTGGAGTATTCAAAGGATGCAATTGATCAACAACCATCAACTACAAGATCGAAACACGCTAGATCAAAATCACTCTCTCTTAATGAGACCAATTCAGCAACTTTTGCAGCAAGGCCTCAACCTTCTCTTGCTAGGTGCACTTCGAGTAAAAGGCTGTTTTCCACTGACCCCATTATTGAGCGATCAGGGCAGTGTTCTAATAGGCCAGCAAATAGAGGAAAATATGCTTCTGGTAAACCCAATCCTTCTTCATCTCTTGTGGATGATGGACGAGGAAAGGAGAATCGATCTTGTATTAATTATGTAAAGGATAAGCAATCTCCAGATAAGATGATGGCAAAAATCACAACTCCCGTGAAGAGAACTCCAAACAAGCGTGAATCAGAGGAGAAGAGTTTGGAGCCTTCTAAGTTACAGGTACGTAATTACTCACTAATTTTTACAGGGAGCCAGCCTTTCATTATATTATGGTCTTCGAATCGGTGATCATTTTTGTATTGCCAGCTAGAATGCAGGTTAATAGAGCAGGAAAGAGCACAGGAAAGCACTTCTGCTTACATGAATGATAGAATATGCGAAAATAACATCACACCAAACAAGTTAACTGAGGATATTGTGAAGTGCTTGTCCAGCATTTTCTTGAGGATGAGCACGTTGAAGGACAAAGTAGTTGAATTAGGAACTTTCTCATCTCGAGCGACTTTGACATCTCCTGAAGGTGATAGAGGAAATGAAATTCGAGATCCTTATGGCATGTCTGCAGAGTTCAAGATTAGAGATATTGGTTCTTATAAGCATCTTTATGCAATTGAAGCTAGCTCAATTGATCTCAACCGTACGACAAGTGCCTTGTTTTTGCTCCAGAGACTAAAGTAAGTTTTGTACGGCACTTCATTCGAACTTCAAGCAGCTATGGTTTGTATTTACTGTATTTTCAATAATGTTCAGGTTTCTACTAGGGAAGCTTGCCGCTGCAAATTTAGAGGGTCTTACCCATCAGCAGAAGCTTGCTTTCTGGATAAACACTTATAATTCATGCATGATGAATGTAAGATCTGAATGCTAGTCTCTTGTTGTTACCGATGTCGGCTCCATGGGCTTTGTCTTTCTCAAAACAAAAATGATATGCCCAGTATTAAAATACAAACTTGTAAAACATTTATAGAGCCAGAATGTTAATCTTTCAGGCAATTTTGGAGCATGGGATACCCGAGACGCCTGAAATGGTTGTTGCTCTAATGCAAAAGGTAGGATATATTTATAATTCGCTCTATCCATGCACAGTTTCTTCTATTCTTTATGTTGTCTCCATATTATTGATAGTCGTCAGTGCTTTGTCATTTTGTGTATGCTTAAGAGGTCAGAACTAGTACTATATTTCAATACCTAGCAGACTAGCACTGTCGCAGGCATCGGGTGCATCTGTATGCCTAGGCTTTAACTCTCTTAAAGCTGTGTCATGAGTTTCTTGGAATCATTTAAAGTACATGTATGATCTGCTAAATGGTCATTACTTTCAAACACAGTCACTGACCAAGTGTTTCTAAGATTCTGTTAACACTAGCTTTCGATGAAAACAAATTTGAGATTGACTTAATTCAAACTATGATTCCCTTAGGCAACAATAACTGTTGGCGGACACTTGCTAAATGCAATTACAATTGAGCATTTCATCTTGAGGCTTCCATATCACTTAAAATTTGTAAGCCGCTTTCCTTGGAACTTCAATGTTCTCTTTATTTGGTAATTTTTAGCATTGAATTGCTAACTGGGTGGTTTTCTTCAATATGATAGACCTGTCCCAAAGCAGTAAAAAATGATGAGATGAAGGCACGCAGCATTTTCGGATTCGAGTGGTCTGAGCCTTTGGTTACTTTTGCACTCTGTTGTGGAAGCTGGTCGTCCCCTGCTGTAAGTTTCTACATAGATGAAGCTCCTTGAATTTGTTGCACAGGCTAGGTCACCTCACCATTTTCGTTTACACTGTTTTCCAAAACTACCAGGAAGTGCATCATTATCAAAAAAAAAATTAAAAAATCTTTGATGATGCAATCCAAATATTACTTGTAGACGTTCTAATGTTGATCTCTACAAAAATGCAGGTAAGAGTTTACACAGCCTCTCGAGTTGAAGAAGAGCTAGAAGTAGCAAAGCGAGACTATTTACAAGCGACAGTTGGGATTTCAAGAACGAACAAGTTAATAATTCCAAAGCTGTTGGACTGGTATCTACTAGATTTTGCGAAAGACATGGAATCTTTACTTGATTGGATATGCCTGCAGCTACCGAATGAACTCAGGAATGAAGCAGTTAAATACCTTGAGAGAAGGGGAAGAGATCCCCTTTCGCAGATAGTACAAGTAATGCCGTATGATTTTAGTTTCAGGTTGCTCTTACATCGGTGAAATATTCTCCCCATTTTTATACTTGATCCTTCCTAGATCCTGGCCTGCTATCAACTTTGGGATGGTACAGGGATATTACAGACATGGTAAAAGTACATGTATATGTAAACAACATGGGCTTTGGTTGTGCTGATTGTTTCGTAAACCTTGATTAATACCAGAGAATGGATAAAATAATCTCCAGTTGATTCAGTGTATGTTTATAACTCCTGTCAGTCTACTCTATATTCTATAAGCTTGAGATGAAATCACTGAACAGTTCTTGCTGATGACGAAGTTACAGTTAGTGAGGGTCCCTGGTTTTAGTCTTTTTGGTCCCAATGGTAAGGCTGCTTTTGGTTTGTATCGTGTGATAAAAGAGAACAACATAAAAGATATAAAAACATGCTTGGTTGAAAAAATAAGGATATAAAAATAATTTTGTAATTTTTTATTGGATTTTTGTCATTTTAAAACAGGAAAAACAGAAGGACAGAAGACAAATCCTTTCTTTCCTAACAATCATCGTCTTTTTTGTCTCGATTCAGTACTAGAACAATCGTCTTTTTTTGTCTCGATTCAATACTAGAACAAGCACAGATGATAATTTTTTCTTTTTATATTTTAAAATTGTTTTTGAAAATATTTAATTTTTTTTAAATTAATATTTTTTTGGCATTTTTAGATCATTTTAATACATTAATATCAAAAATAATTTTAAAAAAATAAAAAAAATATTATTTTAATACATTTCTGAATAAAAAATATTTTAAAAAATAATCGCAATCAAATACACAAGTTCCCTTTGGCACATAGGTTGCAAGAAATCCCAAACTAATAGCAATAGGCAATCTTAGAAAATTAAATGTGATCACAATAAAATTAGCTTTGTTGTTAAGGGAAATAGTTGATTCTTGATTAGTAAGCTTCTCAATGTAACAGTGGCCGTGTTTAAATCTGGAATAGGTTTCTCTTCTCTAGGAATAAAGTAATTTATGTGCTGAAAATTGAGGAAAGTAAGGAGTTAGTAAAATGATTATATAAGAATTACAATTACATTAGGTTACAATTACCATTATAACTACAATTACAAAAAACACTAAAAATCTTTTGGTTTCACTGTATTTCTACATAGAAAAATTATTGTGTATTGTAATAATGTTTTGCCTTTTTTTTTTCTCTTGTCTATTTTTTTTTATTTTATCATTTTAAATTGTATTTCTTGATAAATAGTTTTGATAATTTGTTTCAATTTGTTTTTCATTAGGTAATTTGTTTTTCATTAGATTATCACAGTGTCAAAAGAAGTCTCAACATTGGTTCATGCTTGATTTTGCAAAAAAAAAAAAAATCAATTTTACTGTGAAAAATTAAAAATTCAAGGATCAAATTGAGTTTGAGAGAGGATAGATAAAATAATTGGCTAGCTAGATTCCACTGATAAAAAAATGCTTGTTTAGTGATTTTTTTTAATGAGAGGAATGTTATTAAGGTGTTTTTTTACCTTACACATTGCTGAAAAAATAGATTGGGTTGAAAAAAAAAATTCAATTGATTTTTGTGTTTTTTAACTAATTTAGGTTGTTTTTATTTAAGAAATTAGTTTATTAAGGTTCTAAGGGTGTTTATTAGAAATTTTTATTTGAAAATATGTTTAAAATGGTTTTTAGATTAAAAAAAACTATAGCCTAATTTTCTAGTCACCTTTCTAGTGGTTGAAATATGAGCAAGCAAACAACATATTGTCTGCTTTATAGTCTACTCCTGGAAGAAAAAAATATTAAAAAAAAAAGAGCCAAGTGGTCGGGCCTAACCTTCTAAGGTCACGCACTTTTTTATGTTTGGCTAGGCATGCAAGGCCCATCTTTTTGGCACAAATATCTAACCTTTTTCTATTTTTTATAATGTTTTTGGATTTTGATTGAAATGCTATTTAATTTTTTTTTATGATTCTTAAATAATATTATAGATTTTATGGGAATGATAACAATTTTTTTTCAATCATTATGTACCTAATATACAAAAATAAAAAATTAATCATGAATATTCAATGAAAAATAAAAACTATGAAGAAGAAATTTATTTCTTCAATATAAAATCCATTTCATATAGATTGTAATAACTCCAAATTTTTTTTTATCATATTTATAGGAACATATAGTATTATCATTTAAAGTACAAGATATATATATATATATCTTGAAAACATGTTGAAATTTTATTTGCAGGCTGTGAAGAAAATTGATTGAGTTTATAATTTGTAAATATATAAGCTAAAATTTTGGTAGAAATATATTTACAAATTATCAACTCAATCAATTTTCACAGCCTGCAAATAAAATTTCAACATATTTTCATCACTCTGGACTTCCATATTTATGTATTACCATAACACAAGAATAACTTCTTCTTTTTCTTCCATATTTCCTCAAATAAATCAATTATTATATTATTCCAAAATATTTCATGTCATGGGATGATTAACTTAGTTACAACATATAACTAACACATATTCATATTAAAGCAAATTAAACTTGAAACTCGATATGCAGAATTACAGTCATAGAGCTTCAAAAGAACTAATTAAGATACATTATCCATATTTAATTTAGATTCATACACTACTTGATTACAAAATTATATTACATAACAAAACATCATTGGTTTCACCAAAATTACAAATGTGATTTTCACTACTCATCATGACATTGCGAAGTACCTGAAATTTATATAATACTCAGTATAATTAGTTTATATACAAAGAATATTTACTATTATTCCTTTTATATGAAATTATTCTCAATTCATACAATTCTTATAATTTAATAACACAACATCTTATCTTGCCAAACCGGTACTTGTTTCATTTCTACATTATGAATTTCTCTAATTTTCCATTAACCAAGGCAATAGTTTCAGTAATCCCAAGGACTAGTTTCTCCAATTTCCCATTAATCACGGAATTATCTCATTTACAAAGGAGTCAAAATCTTCATCTAACAATTAACCAGGGCACTAATCTCATTAACTAGTGAATCAATATATTCATCTTCCTATTTATAAGGACACGAACCCCATTAACTAGGGAATCAATATCTTCATCTGTCCATTTACTAGGACACTAGTCTCATTTACCAAGATAAGTAGTTTTTTCAACAATTTATCGTTTATCAAATAAGATTGCTATACATTTAAAGAAAAATTACAAACACAATTAAATAATGCTTAAATTTAAGATGTCAAGCACCTACTTAACGTTTGGATGCGTGAAATGACCCCCTGCTACTAAGCAGGTCCTACGACCTCTCTTGTACCAATAGGAATAATGTCATTTAATCCTCGATTTATTTCAAAATTTTACTATATAGATTGTCATTTTGCTCGACTTAAAATGACTTACTACGTGTCCATATCACTTAAGTTAATCATTATTAGTTATTGAACCCATATTAACCATTTCATTCTTATAGTTTCCATCATTTTAAATTTTATATTAATAGCAATTCTAAATGAATTTTTTAAAGTTAGCTACTTTTAGCCAACTTAACCTAACTTACTCACTTAAAATACTGGTTAATATTTTAACCATATTCTAAGTTATAAAATTCAATTTCGTACATCGGTTATTTCTTTCAAAAGATTATATATATGGCTACAATTTTATTGAAGGGAAGAAAACTTAATTTTATCATGTACACCTCCTAAATTAATCATTAATACAATATCTAATAGTTGTCAAGTAGAAATTTAATCCGACCCTCCATCTATTTCTAACTCATATCTGGAGTTTTAGAACTCCGATTTAAATGAAGTCAATTTCATTGGATAGCTAACATCCATAAATTGAACTTTTTTGAAGAAATTTATTCTAGTTTCCATCATTCTCAAACCCTAAACCTTGAGTGAGGGTGTTGTTCAATTTTCTAATCTTTGTTTTAAACATATAACAAAGTATTTTCATTTATTTTTTCATCATTCAAAGCAATTATTTCTCCTCCACATATTTCATAATATTCATTCATCAATAATACTACAAGATTATGTATAATTCCATAATTCCTCCTAACTAAAATATTCATAATTCAAGCTTAACCAAGCCTTTCCATTATAATTAAACATAAAATTTCTATTTCTTTTCAATTCATTCTTCGCATTTCAACACAGGCTACAATAATCATGACCTAATAATGTTCATTCATTGGTTTAAAAAAAATTCCAATTTTCTCTCCTTATGGCCGACACCAATTTTTTCACAACACTGGGATTTTTTTTTCAATTACTTATTATTCTAAGTTGTTTTCATCCTCTACTATTCTAATTTTATCAAACAAGATAAATTTCTTATTTTTTTCTAATTTTTCTCATGAACCCTAACCTAGAATTTATAATTTAGACATCAATTATTAATCAAATTCAATATAACTTACATAATTGAGTTTAAAACCACTGACTTGGTGATAAAGTGAACCTTGATCTTTAACTAGTAAAAAATGTCAGGCATTCCCTATTTCCTCCCTCTTAGTCAATTCTAATGCTCTTCAAATTCCAAAATTCTTTTCACTTATTCTCTTTTAATTTTTTATCCTTAACCAATCAAATCTTTTAACATTTATAATTTGACCTCATTTTGCTTAATTATTATATTTTGACCCTATCTTTTCTTCTTTTCTAACAACAATGCCATACTTTCTTTTATTTCTTTTAATTGCATCATTTGTTATTTAATTCTAAATCCTTAATTTAATGTAACTCATTCTATTCCTGAGTTACAATTTAAGATTTCAAAAGAAAAATAACTGAGGTTTTACATAGATGTTTATTTTTATAATCATTTAATTAAATAAAAAATGGATTCCAAGAAGCAAGGTTATTAAACTTGGCTAAGGTCATGACTTAGATCGCGGGTTGAACGAGATAACCTGGGTTAATCTAAAACATTATTTTTTTAGTAATTTTTTTTAATAAAAAAACATAAGATCAATGTTGTTTTTATTTTTATTTAAAAAAAAAGGTCAACCTAGATTTTAATTAGGTCGACTGAATCGCGGACAAAGAGTTGACCCATACTGAGTCAACTCTCACTCGATTTGCTTTGAAACTCGACCTACTCAAAGACTGACTCGATGGGTCACCATGTTGACCTGCTGGGCTCAGTTGAGTTTAATAACATTGTCAAAAAGTTCCTCGTAGTAGTAGACAGACAACTAACTAATTACAACGAATTTACTAAAGGCATAATAATCAATTAGTTTTTAATAAGGTTCTTGATCTTGTGTATATATAAGGATTAGATGAACATACTCAAATGAATTAAGAAAAAATATTGAGAATTTAATTGATGCGTGCGTGTGTGTGTGGAAGGACAAAATAGTTGGTATATCTAAACTGAGGGACCAAAATGAATTATGGTCCCTATAAAGCCAACGTAGCAACTACTTCCCACAAAATATTATAATACTTGTATAGATGTCATTGGATGCCAATTAGCAATCTCTGGCGAGAGACCTGATTACCTAGGGACATTGGATATGTAATCTTGTTTTTCAACCTATTTGCTCCACACCGCAGTGAAAGAGACAATGTTGTTGGAAGAAAAATTTAGTGTGGTAAGAGTTTATGGACAACAATACAACATGCAAAACTAAAGAACACGATGAAAATTTGAGAAGAATGAATGTTTCATTAAGTGTTTTCTCTTCAATACACATTTTCTCTCTATTACATTTATGCTTTATGCTTCTGATTACAAACTTATTTATAGGCCTAAAGTTCTAGACAATCAATGAATTAAACTAATAAAAGGTAAGCCTATTTTGAACAGGAAAAGTAATTTTGCTGACTTAACCCGTCGACCGATAAACTAGTTCATTTAACTCAACTGGTTGATCAGTTCCTAACTAGTAGACCGATTCATCTGTTTTTTTAGAAAAAACTAGAAAATCATGTTTACTTTTCAACATCCTTCTTTAAACTTAATTTCTCATAACTCCCAGCATATCCCTTATCTTGGTAAAAACATCATATTTGAGTGGCTTAGAGAAATTGTTTGCAACTTGGTCTTAGATCTTCACATACTTGACTTTAACTTTCTTGTTTGTAGTGCAATCTCATAGGAAATAAAATCTTGTGTCAATGTGCTTACTTCTATCATAAAACACAGGATTTTTTGCTAAGATAATAGGTGATGAGTTGTCTATATAAATTTTTATAGGCTTTTTTTTGTGACATTCTCAACTCCTTCAATAATCTTCTTAGCCAATGGAATGGCAAACACATTTTGTAGTGGCTACATATTCAACTTCACAAGTGATTGTAGATAATATGAGTATAGATTGCTTCTTCAAACTCCATATAAATGTTATATATCCAATATGGAAGACAAAACTTGTAATGCTCTTTTTATCATCCATGTCTCTAGCCCAATCATTATCGTTATAACTCATAAGATCAAAGTTGTTAGAGTAACCATAAAAGAAGCCAAAATCTATGATACTTTTGATATATCAAAATCTTCGCTTCAAAGCTTTGAGATGTGTCATAGTTGGTGTCTTCATGAACTTGCTTACAAGTCCTACTCCAAAGAGAATATCTGAACGAGTACATATCAAATATCTCAAACTCTCAACTAGGCGTTTGAATGCTACATAGTTTATCTTCTCTATTTCATCATTTTTTAACATCTTCACTCTGCACTCAACTAGAGTATTTGCTTTTGCATAATCCTCAAACTTAAACTTCTTGAGAATCTCTTTTACAAACTTCTTTTTATTTACAAAGATTTCATCTTCTCCTTGTTTGATCTCAATCCTTAAGTAGTAACTCATATGACCAATATATATCATCTCAAACTCCTTGACCATTGCTTGCTTAAAGTCTTCAAACATCTTTAGGTTATTGCCTGTAAAGATCAAGTCATCAACATACAAGCATACAATAAGAGTATCATAACTCCCCTTTATCTTTACATAGATAACATATTCATAGGGGCATTTTACAAATTCATTCTTTAAGAAATAATTATTCATGCGACTATACTAAGCTCATGGGGTTTGCTTCAATCCATACAAGACCTTGTTGCACTTTAATACCTTATTTTTATGTCCCTTCACTTCATAACCCATAGGTTGCTTAATATAGACCTCCTCTTCAAGAAAGCCATTTAAAAAGGCTAACTTGACATCTCTTTGGTAGATCTTTTATCTATGTTGGGCAGTTGTGGCAATTATCAATCGAATGATCTTCAATCTAGCAACTAGGGAAAAAACTTCATTATAGTCAATCCTTTGCTTTTGAATATAGCCTTTTGCTACCAATCTCGCCTTATACACTTCTTTTTTAGCCTTTTTTTTTCTTTGTAGATCCATTTGACATCTATTGGCTTCTTTCCTTTCAGTTTAGGAACCAATTTTCATATGTCATTCTTCTAAATTAATGCAATATCCTTATCCATATCAATTCTCCATTTTTCTTTCTTTATTGCCTTTTTAAAACATTATAGGTTCACATGTGGCAAGATGAAAATATAGTGTTAGATCATCATCAATTGGATTACTTACCCCATACAAGTCATTAAGGCTTCTCATTTTTCTTAATGGACTAGGTAAGCTACTTTTACTTAAGCTATTATTAGATAAAAGTGAAGTTGAGTTCATTGGTGATTATGGAGGTATAATAAGTTTTTGATACTCTTCATATCTCTCATAATCTTCATCAATAACTCGAAGAAAGTCATATTTCTCATCATCATCATCATAAGGATTCTATCTCATGCTCCTTTTTTATTAAATTCAACATCTCTACTAATCACCATATTTCCTTCATTGAGGTTGTAAAACTTATATCCTTTGGATTTTTTATCATAGCTCATAATATCGTTTTTTTTCTCTTGTTTTCTAGCTTGGTCATTACTTGATCATCTATATGCATATAGTCAATGCTTTCAAACACCTTAAAGTGAGTAGCATTTGACTTTCTTCCATTTCATGCCTCTTATGGAGTCATGTCATTCAAGCCTCTCACAGGACACCTATTTGATAAATAACATCACAATCTACAGCTTCATTCCAAAACCCCATCAGCATCTTCTTGGTTTTGAGTATGCTTCTCTCCATAAGGATGCTTCTATTCTTTCTCTTCACCACGCCGTTTTGTTACGGGGATCTAGGAATTGTTATGAGTCTTTTTATACCATGATCTTTACAAAACTCATTAGAACAAAATTCACCCCTTATCTATTCTAAGTGATTTTATAGAATAAACACTTTTTTTTTCAACTAATGCATTTAACTTCTTAAAACAATTAAATACATTAGACTTTTGTTTTAAGAAGTATACCCATATTCTTTTACTATAATCTTTAATAAAAAGTAAAAAATATAATTTTTTACCAAATGAGCATGGTTAAATAGGACCATATATACCTGGATATATCTCTTATAGAGGTTGACTTCCTCTAGATGTAGAGTCCTTTGGAAAGCTGTTGCGGAATTGTTTGCCTACAAAACATCCTTCACACAAGTAATTTGGATGTATAATAGATGGTAGACCCTTCAACATCTTCTTTTGTGTCATCATCTCCAAGCTATCAAAGGTTGCATGCCTAAGTCTTATATGTCAAAGCCAAATCTCATCTTTCACACATGTCTTTAGGCATTTAGGCATATCCATCTCTATGTTTAGCAAAAACGTTTTATTCTTTTTCATGATTACCTTTGCAACCATAGATTCATGAGTATCAAGTACTATCAAAGTATGATATTTCATCTTAATCTTATAGCCTTTCTCCAATCACTGTCCCAGACTTAATATAGTTTTTTTTATAGTTGAAATATAATAAACATCACCAATAAATTGATAACTACTATTTTTCAATCTAATGAGAATCGTACATTTCTCTTTAATGGAAATCTTTGAATGATCCATGAAGGTGACATTACCTTTAATTAATTCATCAAGCTCCATAAACTTATCTTATCTCCACACATGTGATTGTTGGCACCATTGTCTAGATATAACATGTGTTTCTTTGGCTTGTATTTGTTCATCATGGACTAATAATAGGTTGGTTTCTTTCTCCTCTTTTATAACAAAATTGGCATTCTCTTCAACCTTTACGGTTGGATTCTAGCAATCCCTGGAATAATGACTCATCTTTTCATAATTGTAACATTTAACTTTTGTTTTGTTAAACTTGGGTCTCGGATTGCCACTGTCAGTTGAACTAGTTGATCAGTTTGCTTCATTTGGTTGACTAGTTGACTTGTTGAGACTACCCCAGCTTCCTTTTCCAAATATGCCTATTCCATCTTTTCATCTGCCTTTTTTTTATGTCTTCTATCCCCTTGAGTATATCCAAAACCATCTTGCTTCTCTTTTGGATAGTTTTTTTTTTTAAAGTGTTTGTGCATCTATATCTTCTTGAATGTCATTGACTCTTTCTTAATGAGCTTGTAGTTTTCCCACGAGTCATTGAATTGTCAAAAAAGTCCATATTTTAGGGTTCTTCTATCGCAACTGCCATATAAAGAACTTCTTTTGCAGTAAGCATATAATCTTTTCTACCACACATGTTTCCTCCATCTTCTCTCCATATCTCTTCATTTGATTGTATATGGTCAATACTTTAGCAAAGTAGTTTGAAATACTCTATGATTCAAGCAAAAGTAGCCTTTTAAAGCCACCTCATAACTTTTATAGACGTGTTTTTCTGACATTATCAACTCATTAGTTAGATTGTTGCAAAATTTATCATGCTTGTTTGGCGGTTGCTATGTTAGCCACTATCTCAAAAGTGGTATCATCCAGATATTGGTGGATGGTTATAAGTGCTTGTTAATAATTTATTTGTGCCTTTTGCACGGCCTCTCTTTGGGTTGAAGTCAACGTTACTCCTTTTATAAGTTCCTTAAAGTCTTTCTTCCAACTGTTTCTCACACATCTTGGGAATGTAGTTAAGCTTTCACATGAAAACACCTAATTTCATAATTGTTCTTTGTCAAACGAGGACATTGAAGTGAGAAGTTTGTATTGGTCATGTCAAATAAAAAAAAAAACTCTGATACAACTTGTTGGAAGAAAAATTAGTGTGGTAGGAGTTTATCGATAACAATGCAACAAGCAAAACTAAAAAACAGGTATATTTGAGAGGAATAAATGTTCCATCAAGTGTTTTTCTCTCCAATATATATTTTCTCTCTATTACACTTATACCTTATACTTCTGACTACAGGTATATTTATAAACCTAAAATCCCAGACAATTAAGTAATTAAATTAATCAAAGAAACACCTATTCTAAATAAGAAATTAATTCTACCAACTTAACCTATCAACCAATTCTTTTAATTTAACCGATACATCAATTCCTCTATTTTTTATAAATAGCAAATTATTTTTACTTTTCAACAAATTAAAGTGGACAAAAGTTGCTGAAAGCCTAAAACGGCTGCGCCGGTGGTAAAGCATTTTAGGGCCGGTGGCACGAGTCACTAACAAATGGGGGGTTCACTGATGTGCTAGGGAATTGAATGCCGTCTTGTGTCTTTCTTGCTGTTAGAATATGTTGTAATATAATGTATGAATATTATCAAATAAATATAGAATTGAATTTAGCCTCTATAAGATTATAATATTACGATTGTATTTGTTTATTTGGGTATATAAATATACACAAATTATTCAAGATATATATAAATAGTGTCATTATAATTCTCATATTTTTTTAATACTTGCCATT
>Ga0325410_1004440_pt1 | contig 15687 bp, 8 predicted proteins | sample PopdelMetagenome_16_FD_206182 | JGI IMG/M metagenome (GOLD analysis project Ga0325410, IMG submission 206182) | Populus deltoides microbial communities from Bellville, Georgia, United States - Xylem-PdIQD-R3 | ecosystem: Host-associated > Plants > Phyllosphere > Stem > Wood/Secondary xylem...
ATCTTCGTGTATTTACTGGCCTGTAATCTCCAGTTCTTTGTAGGGGCAAGGTAAACTTCGACCCCCTTTTTCGATGGCTTTGATCAACAGCATTGTTGAAACATGATCTCCTTTAAATAAACAAATAAAGTCAAGCACGTCCTGCCAGACTGTTAGGTTGCGTTCATACTTCATATATGAATATCAGGAGAAAAAGGACGGTGGCTCGAGCCAGGCAAAGAAAGTATCAATCTTGATTTGTACGCAGGGGTGTGATATTGCCTTCCTATATATAAAACACACGATGAATTTCAAAGGTCACATATTTCTACAATCATAAAACGTAAACTTCCGCTGAACATTTAATATAATAATATGTACATGGGCGGATGCTTGACTGTAAGTTCAAATCCAAGCCTAAGAGATAAACTAACCTCTTAGACGTGTCTAACATGATCCAGGTATAAGATAACAATGGGCAAAGGAGCATTTATTTTCTTGCGCAGCTCAGAAGGAAAAACAAAAGAACTGAAAAGATGCAAAAGAAACTTCCAATAATCATCTCACTGAGACTATTGAAATATAGGGAGATCAATCCGTGGTTTTCCGTCATAGCTGCTAAGATCCACTCCTCCAGCTGGGACAATGCTTCCAGAGGTTGCTTCTCCAGCCTCGCTTGCCATCTTCAAGAAGTAGCTATGCCTGCAGAAGAAGCACACTCTGAGAATCTTACACAAGACTACAATGACAACTCGTGGCTGAAAAACCAATATACCATCTAGTATCAGCTGTCAGTTCAGGATGAAAAGCAGTCCCTAGCAAATTCCTCTGCTTTATAGCTACAATAACTTTCTCTTCTGGCACGGAATTTTCCTGAATATCAAACTTGTATTATGTGTAAGCTTTGAAATAAAACATACAGCAAAATCAGACGGAGTAGTGCTCAAGGAAAACTGGACAGTGAAAGCAAATCCAGACGCGTGATTTTCAATAATTTAGAAGGGAGAACATAAGACTTGCGACACTCAAAGATTATTCCTGCAACTGTAGGAATTGGCCCAGCTAAAATAGGACAAAGGGATTCCACATGCTAGATTAGAAACGGCATCTAATCCAAAAGTTCTGTCAATTATTGGCCAAGCAAATGTTGAATCTATATGACTTGGTATTTCTTCAATGCAGACTTTGGTACCTACCCACACAATTGAACTTCCAACAGTCTAACCTGACATGTAATCCAAGATGGGATGCATTCATGCAGAAATACCCTGGAATTTGGATGGGAGTAACTAGTAGCCTGACTCGCACTGCTTCCAAAGTATCAATACAAAGTCAACCTAAGTGAACCATCTCAATTACTGATTGTCAAAATGAGCTATGTAGAAATAGGAATGGAGTAACTTTCAATATTAAATTCTCATAAATAGAAAATATACTTTAATTCCTTTTAGAAAGTCAAAATTTCCATCAATCATGTGTGATCTATGCCAAGGCCTGCTAAAAATGCCCATAAATAGGCAATTTATTATTTAAATTTGGCAAATCTAAAATGTTAAAGATACACGTCCAAAACAAGAGCATCATAATATGGTGCGAATAAACATAGAGGCATAGATTGAAGTCCTGAGAGGATCACTACATAAAAAATGCTGAAGAGCAGGTCAACTACATTGCGTTTCTGCCCAAACATACTTCAAGGGGACAATATCAGTAATAGCCTGATGAGATTCATATAATTGGATTATTTTACGAAGCAACTAATTGTAGTCTCATATTTATCCAAAGTCTTTGTCGAAAATCTTAAAGATCATATCATCTTATCAAACATGAAATAGCAGACCCTCTGTTGAATGCTTTTAACAATTATCAGACAGACCTAAGAAAAACACATGGGAAATTGAAGGCAAAAGAATGTATGCATCAGACACCTACAAATGCACGTAGAAAATGTATAGCAATATACTTTATACTGGTGAGTGTGTGTGGTAAAATTTTGATTTTTACAATTTTATGCATTTTTACATGAATAAAAATTAAATAAGGCAACAGTCAAAGTCAAGTTCGGATAGAAAAAAAAAACCAGCTGAAATTTGAAATTCCTGGTGGCATTAAAAATAAGGCAAGAAAAACTAATTGCATTTTAACCAAAGAAACCCCTTGCAAATACTAATTACAATGGCAGAGGAATTTCACTTTACACAAAACATATTGGCACAAAGCCATATTCTACTCAATCTTTTTTTTTCCTGTTGTCTGTCATTCTAATGGAAATCAGAACCACATGGCTTGTAATAACAAAAAAAAAATGCATGCATGCATATTCAGCAAACAGAAAAGAAAACAGCCGATATCACTCCGAGGACCAGGCAGTGTTACACACAAGATCTCCATTCAAGAATGAAACATATACAAACCTCTTGGATTTGAACAGCAGAACTTGAATATAATACATTGGTAGATGGAACAGGACACTCGGCCAGCACATCAACTCCAGGCCCGACTTCAAGGATGGCAGGAGCACGGATGAAAACTCCACGGAATGTTTCAGGGCCACCTTCCTTACACGCAAGTTCTGGAACTGTAAGCTCCGCTTCAAAACTTTGAATCTGTGGATATTATTATGTTAAATTAAAAAAAAAATAAAAACAGTTGAAAAGAGGAGTATTAATTCTACTTTGCTCTACAAATTTGATCGGGTAGCATTAATGCAAGTGTTTGAATATATAGGAGATAACATAATATAAAATGAGGATTGAGGATAGAACCAGAAATAGGAGCAATCTCTGGAAACATATTACAAAGATGAAAAGCAACATTTCTCTAGATTGTGAAGCCTGTCATACCACCTCAGAACTAGAAACCCTTATACTTTGAAAGGTTTTAATCCATTATTATGAGATGAAACTTGAATTAAAATGCATTGTATCTCCATGCCTTTTTCACCAAGTTTTCCTTAGTAAGCCAACTCAAAAGTTTTGCCACTCCTGAACTGAGAAGAACAAATATATATACACACCTACACAGCGGATACCATTAACGGAAGGAAACCCTAAAGCACACATACCTGACTGCCGAAATAATTTCTATGAACAGTGCAATCTAGGCCACCAACCAGTTCTTGTCCTCCAGTTTTCTGACCTGCAAAAAAATAATTACGTCTGTCATTTTATATTGAAAACAAAACCCTAAAGGCATTAACTTAAAAAGTGAAATCCAAACTGGATATAGGAAAAGGAGGAGAGAAAGAAAAACCCACCAATTGCCTTGTTTGCCAAGAAGATAAGACCTGCACAGGTCCCCCATACAGGCTTTCCCATTTGAACAAACTCACGTAAAGCAGGAAACTGCAATTAAGAAATGAAAAGGACCATCAGACAAAAAACAAATCCCATTTATATAATCAATAAATAAATCAACAAAAAAAAGGAAACAAAAAAGCGAGTAGAGACCAGATTGTGAAACTCAGCGAGTTTAGCCATAGTAGTGCTTTCACCACCCGGAATAATAAGAGAGGTGACATTTTGAAGCTGTTCTGGCTTCCTTATCTCCATTCCCTTAACTCCCAATCTGGCAAGCGCTGTCAAAACACACGAACTTGTTTTCGAGTAACTAAACAAACATCAAAAAACAGATACAAAACTAGGTTTATGTAAGAAAAAAGTGCCTGCAATGTGTTCGTTGAAAGAACCCTGTAAAGCGAGAACGCCGACGGCAGCCATCCTTGTGCAAACACGGCGGCTCCCTTTTATTTTCTTAGAGATACAGAGAGAGAGACTTGTAAAATTTGGGAACACTTGTTTTCCTTTACTATGGCGCTAAAGAGTGGACTGGACCAGCGCCGCCACCTCTTGTTTTTTGCTTTTTCATTTCTTTATTTTATTTTTTCAGTGTGTTGCTTTTTCTTTCATAGCCCAATTTTGCAGTTTTCGAGCCCACACAATGTTGTAGGCCCAAACTGCCCGTTTCTTTCAGTTTTGCCATTTTTAGGCTCGTCAATTACTAGGTTTGATGACGGAATGAATTTTTTATATTTTTAATCTAAAATCAAACTATTTATAAAACTCGGATTTGGCAGCCGGTTGACTCGGTATCTGAGTAACTCCTAGCCTGGATTAATCCGAGTTGAAAAAATAAAAAGAGTAATACCATCTGACTTAATTAAAAATCTAGATCGATCTAGAATAAAACCTGATCCTTTAATTTAAAAAATAAATTATGTTAAAAAATATATGGCTTTAATCCTTTAAAAATAATTAATTTTAAAAAAAATTGATACTCTTAACATGTAATTAAAGCTTGTTTCGATATTAATTTCAAGTTGGATTTTATAACATGCATTTGAATTCTAGTATGTTAGGTAGAACTCGTTCCTCCATGCATAATTAAGTTTTTTTTTAATTTTAATTTAAAAAAGTAAATGATATGTGTTAATTTTAAATAATGTGTAAATAGACCTATGTCATATTAATTATTTATTAAAAAATTAAAATATATATTTGTTAAAAAAATTCAATCAAATTAATATTTTCATTAGAATGTTGAGGAAAACAAATTATAGAAATATTCCAATAAAAATTCCAATATTTTACTTAAATCAAATTTATATAAAATAAATACCAAACCAATGCAAATAGACTAGTTAATAACTAACATAATTTTTAGTCCTAATAATTCAATAAATATCACCTCACCATACAAAAATATAAAAAACAATATGAAGAACATAAAATAAACAAATAAAGAAAAATTACTAAAAAAACTCATTTTTTTTTAGAACTACATCACACATAAAATTGAATTTAATTGATAACCTATTATAATTTTGATGTCTGAAATAAAATATTAAACCATGTAATTAAATCCAATTAACTATTTATAATACATGTAGAAATAAAATGAATTAGCAATTTTAACCATATTGCCCTTGATTCAGAAATCATTTATTTTTGTTACAAGAATCCTTTTATCTATTTAAAATGACATGGAATATAAACGTTTTAAAATATATGTAAATAGACTCACATCATATTAATTATTTATTAAACAAACAAAATTATATATTTGTTAAAACAATTGATCAAATTAATATTTTCAACTCGGATTAAATTATTTATTTTATAATGCTATCGTGTGACACACTCAGCTTCTGTTATTGGCTAAACTACTAAATCCAATTGTAATCAAGTAAATCATGAAGGTTGACCAGGCTTAATTAAGCTTTATGCTCTATTTTTTTCAAACTGTTTTTAATCTGAAAAATATTAAATTAATGTACTTTTACTTTTTTGTATAGCTTCGAAATAGAAATGTAAAAAATAAAATATATATAATTTAAATCTATTTTCAATTAAAAATATTTCTGTAAAAACACCTAGCATCGTATTAATTATAATACACTTAATATTGTTTTCTAATGGCCTGCATTTCTATGATATACAAATGTCATGGCCTAGCTATTAGTTTTGAAAGTGAATTAATAATTGTTTTTTTAATTATTTTTTTGTTTAGAAATATATTAAAATAATATATTTTTAATTTTTAAAATTTATCCTTTACATTAACACATTAAAATACCAAAAACATTAATTTTAAGTAAAGAAAAGAGTAAAAAAAATTAATTTTTTTTAAATATTTTTAAAACATGAAAAAAACAGAGTATAAAAACAACATGTATAGAATAAACTAGTAAGGATCTAATATTCCAATACACTTTAAAAACATGTATTTATAGTCATTTTTACACGGGACTTAGAGCAAGAACAGTAAAACAATGTGAGTTTATCATGAATTACTATAATGAATTAATGTTTTTATTCTTTTTAATGCAAGCCAAGCAATGATAAAATGATATCTTCACGGGTTCAATTAGTATTTCTAAAATGAATTACTACTCTATTTTTAGAATAAAAAACAATTGCCTGATTCATGATCTTTTATTTTATTTAGTTTTTATTTTCAACATAATTTTTATTTTTTAATTGTTATTTTTTAATATTTTTTTGTTTTTTTATCTCTTAATATTTTATTTATTTATTCATTCTAATTTTAATTGCTATTTTTTTCCAATTTAGCCCATAATTATTTTTATTTCATTTAGTTTTTATATTAAATCTGGTCTTCATTGTTTCAATTGCTATTTGTTTGGTTTTTTAAAATTGTTTGTGATTATGAATTTTGTGTTGTTTTTTTTGTCTGCCTTCTAGGAATTAATCTTGATCTCATGACTCGAGTCACTGATTTTGAATATTTACTTGATTTAATTTTATTGTTTTCATCACTCGAGATTATTAGATCTTAAGTTTCATTACTTGTTTTGCTTTTCTCTTTGTAGAGTTATTTATATTTTATATCCTGAGTAATATATTAATAGAGTTAACCCATGTTGATTTTGATTTTTTTTGTCATAATATTTTTTTAAATAATTTTTTGTTTATTTTTATCATTTGATATTAAACTACAACTCAAGTTAATCCGGGAGGGCTCAAATTTTTTTTATTAATTTAACTTTGATTTTTTTTCTATGTTTTTTAAATTTTTAATTTTTTTTTAATCACAATCTCATTTTGTGGTTAGTAAAGTTAATTTTGGTGACTCAAATTTTTTTTTTTAACTTTTTTTATTTTATTATAAATTATTATAAGATTTATTTTTATTTTTTATTCTTTTATAATATTATATTTTAAGTTAATTAATAAACATTATTTTGAAAAAATATTAACCCGGCCCACAGTAAATTACCGCAATTGATATACATGATATTTCCTTACTAAAAATAGGAGATTTTTAATAATAATTGCATAAATAAAACCAGCTTCTCCAAACGTTAATAATAGTAGTGTAGGAGTACCAAACATACAGCTTCTCCGGACACGCTTCCTCTTGCTTTTTTTTTTTTTGAAAAAAAAACCTATTTTTGTCTCCAACAGCCAAAACATTATTTCAGCCAAAACATTTTTCTCTCATGTATAAAGTGTCATATCTCTCTCTCTGACAATCTTCAAATCTCACCAAATAAACCCCTAAAATTGTATCCAAAAGTAGGGTTTCTCCGAAAACTCCATTTTGATATTTGATTGTTTTATGTTGGTGTTGTAGTGGAGTCACAATCAGGACGATGTTTGGTTGGTTATCCAATATTATTTTTAGTTTAAGCTATCTTCGTTTTCACTTGGCTGAATGGCATCCTTTGGAATAATCCCAAATCCGATCATCTCTTCTTCCCTTTTCTGTCTTCTTTTTCCAGCCTTTTGATTCTTTATTTTCCTGGCTCTGAATTTTAGGGTTTTTCTATTGAGAATGATACATAAGAGCTATTCGTTTGCTCGAGCAATGGGTTGTTGTAGCTGTTTTGGCTTCCTTAGGAAGCCCAAGCGAAGACCCGTGCCCATTTCTAGCGGCGGGAGAAATTATCATCACCACAATAATAATAATCATCTCTCCCAGGAATTATTATTAGACAGTGAAATTGATGATGATGGTGGGGAGGATGATGGATCTTTTAATGGTGACATTACGGGCACTAGTTATTGTGATTATGCCGAGTTGCCGAATCGTGCCAAACGCTCTGAAGAGAATTTAAGACTTAGGGAACTGAATGGATTGGTTTGCAGGAAATCTCCTGTCAAGGAAACCCATCTACTCGTTCGCTCTGAGGTAATCGTTTTTTTCATTTGAATTTGCTTTTTAACATGGAATTTGCTTATAATCCATTTGCATCTCCTGGGTATTATTTTTGTGCATACAACTTACATTTCCGAGTAGGGTTCTTGTTTCATTGTTTGGTTGAATGCTTTCCAGGATGAAGATGGTAATAAGATGATCAATGAATATGTTCGCCAGTATAAGATTGGTGCTGGTAGCTATGGCAAAGTGGTAAGCATAATGTGGGGAGACATTCTTTTTGCTCGTATTGGTTAAGAAATTGGTCTGTTAGCTTTTTATCAACCTTGTTTCTGCAACAGGTATTATATCAAAGCAGTATAGATGGAAAGCTTTGTGCAATTAAGGTAGTGTTTTCTCTCTGAATCTGAATGCTTCTTTTTTGTGATGGATAAAGTAGGAACAACTATTTATCAAAAGAAGTACCAACAACTTAGAGAGAGTAGTCACATCTTTTTTTATGAAACTTACTTGGATGGATTAGTTTTAATTATTTTTTTTTTTTTGTAGAGAATTCTCTTTTCTATTCCCTTTTGAAAAAATTTTATAAGTAAGAAAGTGAGATTAACTCTCAGTTAAAGTAGCATACAACTCTTCTTATTTCTTGTAAACAGGTGCAATTTTTTTCATCAATTGCAGGCCTTTCATAAGTCTCATTTGTTGAAGCTGCGGGTTGCTCCTTCAGAGACTGCAATGACTGATGTTCTTCGTGAGGTATCTGCTTCTACTTACTCTCTTGTTTTGTGGTCTCGGGTGCTTTCACAATTTGCAATACCAACATTTGAACCTTTGGGAAAATGCTCTAGCTTTATCCTAACAAAATTATTATTTTGAAGCTCATTGGTTGGCGGGGTTGCATCACCTTACTTATCAGACCCATCCTGTATTTACAGTGGTGTGGTTATTGTAATGTCTACAATAGCTTGCATAAGGTTCTTTAAAGTGTATATACCTTAAGTATACACATGAGATTTGGGTTTCAGACGTATTGAGATTCTAAGGAATTAAGATTCGAAAATCTTGCAGGCTTAACAAAATCGCCATTGAAGTTTTGCGATGAATAGTTGTGGAAGTCATGTGCTTGATAAAGCTGTTGACGGAATATCAAAGAAGGTACTGGATGATTAGAAAAGGTCCTTTGTTTTGCTATACGAGTTCAAGAGTGATACTTAAGTTTCATGTACTATTGAGGCAGTGAGCTTATTTATCAGTTGATGTTCCTATGAGGAGAGATGGAGCATAGATCTTCTAATTGGAAAATCAGTTTGGTTTTGTGCCTGGGAGATCTGACTATGGAGGTTATCTTTCTTCTCTGGAGTTTAATGGAGAGAAACAGAAAGAAAAGAAACCTCCACATGGTCCTAATTGATTTTAAGAAGGTTTTTGACAGGGCACTAAGAAAAGTCCTTAAATGGGTGCTGAAGAAAAGGGGAGTGATTCTGCTTGGTACTAAATGTGAGAAAGTGTAGGTATGAAGAGAATTTCCTGGTGGTGACAAATGAATTTCCTAGTACAGTCAACTAGGACCAAGGCGCAGCCTTGAGTCCAAATGTATTTTTGCCCTGTTTGTGAATGAACTGAAAAGTTGTATCAAGATGATATTGAATGGTGTGTGCTATTTGCAAATCATATACTTTTGAAGTATGAAACTAGAACTAGGACCAACAAAAAATTGGAGTTATGGAAGAACACTCTAGAATTCTCTAGTTATAGACTACCAAAACATCAACAGAGTACATACATTGTAATTTCAGCAATATTGGTTATAGAGTTGGTGATGAGTGTAAGAAGAAGATGTGTTATGAACTCATTTTCTTAATTTCTTTCAATATTGTAAATTGTTATTCAGCATTTTTATCTTCAGAAAATTATCTTATTTCATATTAAGCAGTTATTATTGATTACGGGTGTTAATATATTTCCTACTTTTAGGGTTTTTTTGCCTAAATAATCACATTTACACAATGTTTTTTCAAGAAGCCATTTGATGAATGAATTTGAGTATTATGATTTTGCATAATTGTTTGTTCTTGTGGATCGCAAAAACACAAAGTTTCATGCGAGTTCAAGGGTTTAGTCCAGTGGATTCTAGTAATTTGTCCCTTTTCTATATGTTTTCCTTGTTCTTTTTTCTTTGATATAGATCAAATGATGATTGTTCTACCAAGGGGGATTGTTATTGGTCAAGGTGCTGTACTGTGACTACTTATGGGAGCCATTCATTGAATCAAATGTTATTTGTAATCAGGGTGGTTCTTATCGAAATTGTATCAGGGTGTTGCAATTGATAAATTCAAAACTTGGATGAAGGAAAGTGATTGGTGGAAGTGAATATCAAAATGTTCATAAAATGAGTATAGTTTGAGATGTTATGATGTATGCGTGGAAGCACAAGGATTGAGTAAGAAATTAGTACATTTATGAGAAGGTGCAGGTGATACCCGATTGAGGAGAGTTATTCTAGATGGTTTGTCTATTCCTATGTTGATCTATGATGCCCTGGTGAGGTAGAGTAATCAAATTGAAGTATTAAGAGGGGGGAGGGTGGTAGACAAAAGATGATGAGTTGAAGTGATGAAAAATGATCTAGCATCACAACAGCTTACAAAAGACTAATGGAACCAGATGTAGCCATTTGAGTGAACATTCCATTTGTATTTTGTAATAACCTGGTGCTCATTATACTTGATTGGCCCTTTGCATGTTTGAAGTATTAATTGATCTGTTTAGCTATTTGCCATGAAGTACTGTTGGATGAAGTAACACAAGTTGTTATTTCTTTTTCCCTTGCAGGTTCAAATCATGAAAATGTTGGACCATCCTAATATTGTCAATCTCATTGAGGTGATTGATGACCCAAATACAGATCACTTCTACATGGGTATTTCGTAACCACATTCTTTTTCCCTATTGTTTCAATTTGAGTGTGCTCAATCTCGTGATTGTGATTTTGTGTTGAATACATATGTATTAAGTAGGATGGACAGCTTCTTAATTGACTGGAAATGTCTTTTCTTTTCTCAGTTCTGGAATATGTGGATGGAAAATGGGTGTGGGAAGGATCCGGTCCTCCTGGTGGAATTGGTGAAGATACTGCTAGAAAGTATTTGCGGGATATTGTATCTGGGCTGATGTATCTTCATGCTCATGTATGTTCTTGATAGCTCAATTTCTTGGATATTGTTTTGTTAGTATGTTCAACTGATTATTCTCTCATCTATTTTATTTTCTTTGTCTATTGCTATAAGAATCATTTCTGTGTTTTGATCTTCCACTTTCAGTATTTCTTATCAAGTTATCCATTACCAAACTGACTTGCGTGCACTCTGACATATTATCATTATTTTTTCATGTAGCACTATTAGACTTACAGTAATTGGCCTAGTAGATTTGAAAATAATGGTTTAAAGCTCACTGGTATTTCTGTAACTTCCTTTCCCTGCATGTTTGAATGTTAGAATGACAATGTGGTTGCTGGTACTACAAGCTTGTTATTTAAACATTTGGTCTCTAAAAATGTTTGCCATTGTCTTACTCATCACAAGAAGAAAAGAAAATTTACTGCCTGCTTGTCTTGATGATTATGACGAATTATTACGTTCACATTTGATAGTTGATATTAATCCAGATCGTTTTGAATATCTTTTTGAAACTTCAAACTACTGCTTGTTATCTTCTCTGTATATACAGTCTGACTTGCTCAGTACTAATAGTTAGGAGATGGTGACTTCAATAGGTAATTTTAGCCAAAGCAAATCTTTGACCATTGGTTTTGCTTGTTCTTGTTATTTTAATCGCATTCTAATTGGGATACTAGATCTAGTTTTGATCTCCTTTTGATTTTAGCATTCACAATATTAGTAGTTTTCACTCCACCAGAACTCTGATGTAATTAAATATGAGCTTCCCCCAAAAAAGAAAAGATAACTGACAAACAAGAGGAAAGTCCAAGCAGACAGTATTTATCCTTGCATTGATTTCTTGAACTTTGTTACATGAATGGGATTCTATGGAAGTTATGTGAATTAACATTGTAGTTTTCGTTACATGAATGGGATTCTATGGAATTAATGTGAATTAGCTTTGTATTCTCTTTGAGTTTATCAAGATGTTTTATGGATGCTGTGTGTGCATTTCCTTTCAATATACAAATATCTGTTCTATAGTGAACTTTTCTTCTTGTGTTAAACAGAATATAGTGCATGGGGATATCAAACCTGACAATTTGTTGGTTACTCGCTCCGGTACAGTGAAGATAGGAGATTTCAGTGTCAGCCAGGTAGTTGAGGTAATGAAATTGCTTCAACACAGGTTTAGTTCCAGTTAGTTTCTTTATGGAAGAAGAGCTAGTGACAAAATTCTACGATTTTAAAGTAGACTGTAAGATGTTCCGTCCCTTTTTTTGTTGTGGTGGTAGATATGAGTTATTCCATGGGGGATATGTTTTTTGGTACTGAAAGTTTATAAAGGAAAGGTTTAAATTGTACAATGCTGGCCTTGATGAATGTTGTACTTGTAAATATCATTTCTATCCTGAACAGTCAGAATTTTGCGCTTGCATCTGCTTGTTTGAATCCTCCCTTTTCCTCTTCTACCTTGCTGGGGTACTCCTTGAAGTTCAACTTGTAAAGATGTCGATTATCTTTCAGCTGCTCTGATAAGCTAAGATCATTTGAGTGCTTTATAGAAATCAAGTATGAGATTTTATTTGTATCTAAAATGGAAGAGTTGTTAAATTTACAACTTATCGGGATTTTTTAATATTTAACCTGTAATAGCTCTGGCACACAAATTAGATTACATGCATCGCTATTGTTGACCTTGGCTCATCACAATCATTTGTGGTCATGCAGAAAGCATTAGTACTATATGATGTGTGCATATTTTCTGGTCCAGCACCTTAGAATAGTAAAATTATTGCTTGCTATGTGCTGGCAAGAAATGGATATTGTGATATGACACCACTTTACACTCCTTTTCTCCATATTAGAAGTACTTTTGTTTTTTATAACTGCCTTATTTGGTTTGGTAGGATGATAACGATGAACTTCGTAGATCTCCTGGGACTCCTGTTTTCACAGCGCCTGAGTGCTGTCTCGGTAGGTGTTTTGTTAAGCTGAGAAATCTGTAATGCTTAAGCTAACAGGACATGAGATCAGCTTACATCTGTGCCTGGATTTGCCTTCTGATTGAACAGGTCTAACTTACCATGGCAAAGCTGCAGACACGTGGGCAGTGGGAGTGACTTTGTACTGTATGATACTCGGGCAATACCCATTTCTTGGAGAAACACTCCAGGATACATATGACAAGGCAAGCAAACTAACTTTCATTTCCATTTTATCTTCTCGGCTTATTTAAGCCTCCTGCTTTACAAATTTCTAAACAAGTGATTTTGTGTTTTCCTCTTTCCCAGATTGTCAACAACCCCTTGGTGCTCCCTGATGAATTGAACTCGCAGCTGAAGGAATTACTCGAGGGACTTCTTTGCAAAGGTTAGTGAAATCTATTTGTTGTCAACATTTGGCCTTTCCAGCTAGGGCATAGGCTTTGCAAGTTCCCCTACTGGGTCAACACGTTTCCTTTTATATTTATCCCTCGTATATCCTGTTTTGACTTGAAAATTGTCCTGTTAAGACCCAGCTCAGAGGATGACACTGGACGCTGTCGCAAATCATGCCTGGGTTATTGGGGATGATGGGCCGATTCCTCAGTTTTTGTGTTGGTGCAAGCGCAGTAGCAGGGAACCATCTGATGGGAACGACAATGGTATTCGCAACCACACCGAATCAAATGGTAGCGAGTTCGGCAAAATTGTATAATGTATAGTAGGAATTCCAGTTTCTCCTTTGATTTTGGTTTATCTTTTGAACTCCCCGTATGTGACTGGCCGGAGTGCCATAATATCTTGTGAGAAAAAGATGTGAGCTGTGGTTGGGATTTTGAAGAAAAAAAAAACAGAAAAATAAGAGAAACAAGAAAGATGTAGGCTTTTGGGACAAGCTGTCAGGATTATATGTAGTAATATATCCTAACTTCCGACCCAATAGCGGGAATATGATTCTTGAGTTTAGTGTTTTCAACTGGAAGACATTCGATTTTTCCTTCATGCTGTTTTAGAGAGTTTAGATTATATTTATGTATTTGTGTTCTTCAACTCAAATTATCTCAGTTGTTTGAACTAACCCCTTTTCTTTCTTCCCAGATTGCAACCACTAATCACCATTTAAAACTCCCTTTGTCTCTCGGAATTGCTGTGTTTTTACAGATTTAAAAAACTCTACTTTATGCCCTTTGGATTTCTTCTGATCTTGTTCTTTTCCTTTCTAGGTTAATTAGCCCTTCACACCTGAATTATTCAATTATATGTGGTATTTTTTATTGATAATTTCAAAATATTGATAGTTATAAAATACGAAGTTCATATTTATATTTATTATAAAAACTCAGAATAACCTTTTTAAAAAAAAATTATAATTTTTTTATAAGAATAGTAAAGATTTAAAACAATGTATTTATATAACAGATTGATAATAGTTTAAGGTAAATGTTGGCAACAAATGCAAGCCAGTCAGTGTAAATAAATTAATAGAGCTTTTTAGGTTTATTTTGTTGAGTGTGCTATGGAATTGCGTGACGTTAAAAGTTTAAACCTAATACTAGAGCAATAAATAGAATAATCAAATAAAAATGATAGGCAGCAGAGACATGCATAATATTATTATATTTTTAAGATTATTACAAGAAAATATAAAGCGTGTGACTTTTCTTACTTTATACATTATTATTGTTTACTCTCTTATATTTTATGATGGACTGTAATAGTATGATATTTTATAAATTTTAATTTGGTCTTTAATTTTTTATTTTACACAATTAAGTTTTTTCAAGCTAAAATTAGATCCTAGATGCATTTTGTTTTTTTAGCTGGGAGAGATGAATTGAAAAATAGAAGATAGTGTGTAACATACTTAGATTTTCATCTCTTTTTATTAAACTATTAGATTGATCGGTATTATAATTTTTTAAAAATACATTTTGGATATATAAATTTATTTTTTTAATTTTTTAGTTTCTTTTTTCATGAAATGGGAAAAAGATCGCTGAATTCTGGTTTAAAGAGAAAAAGTTGTTGTTAGAGAAGATTTAAGCCGCCAAAACAGTTGATTTTTGTGTCAAATAATTTCATATGATAACGAGGTTTCTATTAAGTGTTTTTTTTAACCTTCAAAACACCTAAAAAAACACATATAAGCTCGAGAAAATTTATAATTCGAGGTGATTTTAGGTTTTGGATCGATTTTTTGTGTTTTAGAGTTTATGGATTGGTTTAACAACATTCATAAGATATTCTCTGGGTATTTTTGATAAAAACAAAAAAAGTAAAAAATGAATTTTTTTTTTAAAAAAAAACCTCATTTTCCTGTCAAATCAGCGGCCATATTCTAGAATTAACAAATTACATGTCTGTTTTTTGCTATAACCGGTTGAGGTGTACAACACGCCGCATTAAACTTTTCTAAAAAATAAAAGGCCCACGAGCGGCTTGCCTCGTTTCTCTTTTATATATATATTAATGGCTTTTTGTGTTTGAAAATGATTTCTAATTTTATGTTTTAATTAATACTCTCTCTATTTTAAAAAATAAAAGGCCCACGCGCGGCTGGTCTTATTTTTCTTTTTTTTTTTTAATTTTTTTATATTAATGGCTTTGTGTGTGTGTGTGTGTGTGTGTTTTTTAAATGATTGTTAAGTTTATGATTTTATTAATACTCTTTCTCTATGATTTCTCAGGTTTTTAATCCTTCACTGAATAATAATTATTTTTTAATTATACTAGATGTGTTTAATTTTTTATGGGGTTGATACAATTTATCTTAATTTTTTTATTTTATATAGATTAAATATTTATTTTTTACAATAATTTTAATATATGTAACCTTGAATACTATTTTTTCTCTTTTATTTCTTTCAATAAATTTTATATGTTTTAATCTCTATTATAAATTAATTGTAATAAACAAATTTATTTAACACAGCCTGATTAAT
>Ga0325410_1004441_pt1 | contig 15685 bp, 3 predicted proteins | sample PopdelMetagenome_16_FD_206182 | JGI IMG/M metagenome (GOLD analysis project Ga0325410, IMG submission 206182) | Populus deltoides microbial communities from Bellville, Georgia, United States - Xylem-PdIQD-R3 | ecosystem: Host-associated > Plants > Phyllosphere > Stem > Wood/Secondary xylem...
TGCAGTATGCTAGTGGTAGGATTCTAAGTTAATTTTTAATATAAAATTTATTTTATTGATTAAGGAATGAAAAGGTGATATATAAGCTTAGTGTAATAAATTAAAAAATATATGCTTAGATAAATTGTAGAAAAGAGTTGTGAATGCTAATTAAAAACTAAAATAAAAAGTTAATTTTTATAATAAGAAGTAAAAGACTGCACATGTAAATATTTTATAAATGGAGGCTACAAAAAGAAATAATAAATTGTGGAATAGAGAAAATAGTGAAGACAACAAGACTATTTCAAAGCTAGTTTTTATTTAATTATGTAGCAATTAAAATAATATTTGAAAGAGTTGAAGGATTTAGATTCTAGAAAAAAAATGTATATTTTAGTCAAACCCCTCTTTTCTTATTTATGCATTTGTTTTTTGTGAAACATGTCTTAATTATTCATAACATGATTTTTTTTAAAATAAAAACTTAAGGTAATTAAAATTAATATTTGCAAGAATTTCATTAATTTAAATTTATGAGAAAAAAAATTGTATTTCTTAAGGAAAAACTTACTTTTCCTTATTCATTTAATTTTTTTATATGAAAATATGTCTTTATTACTAGAAGCATATTTTTAAATAAAGAGTCATGATTTAAAAAGTAAGTTTCAATTAAAAAATAAAAAATCATGTCTTTATAATTTTTATATGTCTGTATGGAAAAACAAATTAATTTATGAAAAATATGTAAAAAATTGAAAATAAAAAAAAATATTTTTTATTCTCATTGAATATTCATGTGTGATTTTTAAAAATTTCCTTGCATATTAGGTTTCTATGTAATTATTCATTAAATAATTATAAATATTACCATAAAAAAACTCTAATATTATTTCAAAAGCATATCATAATTGAATATTTTTTAAATATCATTGTCATTATTTATTTGAAGATAATTTTATTTTAAAATATATAAAAAAATCAATGTTTATGTGAATGAGACTCATGCATAACGGGCCTTCAATCTCATGCAGATCTAGGTTTTCAAAACTAGACCTATACATCTCGACTTTGAAAATATAAACCCTCTTTTTTATTTTTACTTTTGTTTTCGTGAAACATGACTTTATTATTAACAACATGATTTTTCTTATAAAAACATAAGGAAATCAAAATTAATATTTGCAAGAATTTCAGTTATTTAAATATATGAGAAGAAAATTTTATTTCTTAAGGCAAAACTTTCTTATTCATTCAGTTTATTTTATTGAAAACATGTCTTTATTTTTAAAAGCATATATTTAAATAAAAATGTGTCAACATTTGAAAAGTAAGTTTCAACCAAAAAATAAAATTTCATGTCCTTATGATTTTTAAATGTTTGTATGAAAAAAAATAAAAGAATATTTAATTCAAGAAAACTATGTGAAAAATTGAAAATAAATAATTATATATTTTAATTTCATTGAATATTCATATACAACTTTTTAAAAGTTTATTGCATATTAGGTTTAGATGTGATTATTCATTAAATAATTGCAAATAATACCATAAAAACTCTAATCTTATTTTAAAGACGTATCATTCTCGAATGAGTTTTTAAATACCATTATAATTATTTTTTTGAAATGAGCTTTTATTTTATATATATATATATATATATTTAAGCCATTGCACATTTAGCCTTCCAATCTCGTGCACATCTAGGTTTCCAAGTCTAAGCCTGCACAACTTAGCTTTCAAAATAAATATCAAGAACTCATGGGTTCGAGAGGCTAGATCAGTGTGCCTGACCTCTAAAAAAGCCTAGTGTTATGATTGAAATATAAAATTTAAAAACTATAGAGACCAAAATATAGAATGGCTTGGTCCTTAAACAGTACAAATAGGGAAACAGTTTTTTTTTTTTTTGTTAATACTAGTCTTTGTTTTATGTCTCTGGGTTACCACACAAGGACATATAATATCTCAAATATCCATCACAAACCATAAAAATTACAATTCATAAAAATCAATATTGCATCTAAAATTATTCAAAAAAAAAATTTAAAGAATTTGAAAATGACTTTTGAGAGTTCCTAATGATCATTGGAAGCCATTGAAATTGAACCACGAAGTGGTGGTGCATGCAGGATTTTTAAACCCGGCCTGGTGGTTGATCCTAGGCCATGGGTTTTGACTGGGTCAATTTTAATTTTTTTTATAAATCAAAACGACATCGTTTTGATTAAAAAAATAAATAATCAACGAGTTAGAACCGAGTTTTTGACAGGATCAGCCAGATCGTCGAATCAACCGGGTTTTTAACTTTCTTTATTCTTTTATAAACCCGGCCAGGTTTCGGTCCCGGGTCAATCAGATTCCTGGTTGGCCTGTCAGGACGGGTTTTAAAACCATGGGTGCATGGCTCACATGCGTGGGTAGTTAATGTTAGTGGATGACACATTCTTATACTAATGATTATATTTCTAATCACATGTTTATATGTATTTAATATTATGATAGTTTTTATGATTATGATTTTAAATGTATTTATTCATAATTAATTGATAGCATTAGATTATAGCTCATGCATTTTTCATTTTAACTAATCATTCTCTTTGACCGTTATACTAAGCACAAGTTAATTGTTTTCTGATTACGTTGTTGCTAAACTTAAATAGTGTGGCCGCCAGGATCAATGGACTAACAAAACAACATGATGTTAGGTATAGGTAAACAATTATATCACACTTATAAAATAATTTTAAATATTTTTTTAAAATTGTATAAATTTAAAGAACAAATATAATCATAATAAAAAAAATTTAACACCGCTAACTAATTTTGGTTGCATGCCTGCTAGGTACATGTTTAGTATTATAGTAGTGGTTAATTTTTAAAATATTTTTACTTAAAAATATATCTAAATGATATTTTTATATTTTTTTAAAAATTTATTTTTAACATTAAAATAATCTTAAATTATAAAAACAATTTAAAAATTAAAGCAGCCAGCAACATTCTCAAACTCAAACGCTTCCTTCCACAATGTGGACTTTTTAACTGAGTTGAAGGGCCTTGTGTCTTTATTTGAATAAATTTCAAAACGGCCCGTCACATGTATACAGTTTGGGGGTGGGTGGGTGGGGGTTGGGGGTTGGGGGGCGAGAGAGAGAGAGAGAGAGATGTGTCGCCTGGCCCGGTCCGGTCCGTTGAAAAGAATCACACATATATGGTGGAGGTGGGGTTTAAGATTAGGAGGGTACACGTGGGCTTCATAAAAGCTGCCTTTGACCAATCAGCCTTGTGACAACATTATCTTTAATTTTTTTTTGCGTTTGGTCGAGGTTATCCTACTATAAATTGTCAAAAGAAGAAGAAGAAGAAGTTATCCTCGTGTAAAAGCTGTTCTTGACCATGCATGTTTTAATAAGAAATACTGTCTGGTAAAAGAAGAGAGAAATATATTTGCTTCTCAATTTCAAATCGCAATGAAACCTAAAGATGGCCAAAAGTTCTCAGTACTGTCCCAGATGAAGCAAAAACATGGGAATAAAAAAAAAAAAAAGTATAGAGATCTTAGTTAGGAGTATTACGCTATTATAATACGATTTCTAACATAATTTCCTCGCTTAATCTTCATTGGGTAAATGAGCTATAATTGATGTGTCCAAGCATTTAATAATGGGGGATTGTTTGTCCCCCTTCCAACAAGCCTCATGCTGGGTATGATTGTGCCTTTTCCCCGACATATGGCCGCACCCTACTTATGAATTGGAGGCCAGACAACTCCCTGGTTCTTATCGCTGTCGTTATGTCAGCTTAGATCATACAATTTCCAGTGTCAACGTACGTAACTTGGGCCCTATGAGAATAATACAAAACTCAAGCGTTTTTTTCAGTTCTCGCACAAATTTTAGTTCATTCTACATCATTTCCAGCACGCCCTATCACAACTTGCATATTTGAAATGAAGCCAACCGTATCTAGATCTTTCATGAGGTAGGCGAGACCGATTTAAGGTTTTGGCTGGTTAAGGCAGGTCCATTTCGAAGGGTTTTTTAGCTTTAGGTATAGTCTCCGTCGCTCTTAACTCTCATTATTGAATGGAGGTTGCATGCTGGGTCCTCTCCACGGGAAGCTAGCTAGATGTGATAGTGAAAAAACTTGCACACACACAGCTATTGCACACGGGATTTCTCTCATTTCATGGCTCAAAAGGAGGACGCTCGGCTCCCCTACCACCTAGAATGAGGTGGGTTTGACATCTAAGTACAACTTGGCCACACGTGCTCTCATAAATCCATTACATGCATCATTTAATTCCTGCCAACTCAACTTATAGGATGTTATTTGAGCATGGATGCGAAAAAGTGGAATTAAGCATAGCTTACTGCACAGTTATTTGTAGGATGAATGTTGCTATCGACCCAACTCTTAAACAAAATGTCGAGAGTAGATGAGAAAAGTTGGTATGCTTTTGAAGCATATACAAATTTGAAATGTTCGTTCAAGTTATCAGAATACAAATGTTTGTAAAATTTTATTAGCTTAGATTGATCTTCCTTTCCTGAAAACACCGCAAAAAAAGAGTTAAAAAGCCGAATAAACTACGAAAGATTGTTTATTGAATGATTAATTAATGAGTTTATTTGGCTGGGCTCCAGTACTTTTGCAAGCTAAATACATTCTGAAACAAACGTAATGAATGCTCTCAATCTGAATGTAATTATTCGACGCCAACGCGTCTATTTGCTTCTTCTCGAAAAAGATCGACCGGTTTAATTAACTACGTTACTAAATTGTTCATAAAAGCCTCCTTAAGAACGTAAAAATATTTAAATGGCTCGATAAAAAAGGAGCTTTAATGTATAACGAGGCATCTAGTCTTAGATCATGTTCTTGAATAAAAGATAAAAGATACTGAATACAAAACAAAACATGAAAATAAACACAAAATAAAATTTAATGTATAAAACACATTAGAAACATTTATTACAAGACAAGCATTACGGTGAACAAACACTTATTCACCCTTACGATTTCAACCCCCAAAACAATCATTATAGTTTGGATAAATTAAATTTGAACTCAATCCTCTCAATCTTATTTTCCATCCTCAAAGAATATTAATTCCTTGACAGCTTCATATCTTTGAGGTTGTCACGCAATGATGCGTACTCACAACACTTTATTTATTCACCAATATATGTAACAATTATAATATTATAAATCATTCAAAAGATAAATAAAGATTAAAAATATTACAAATTATTTGGAAAAATAAAAAAAATCAATAATATTACAATTTATGAAAAAAAATCTATGTGTTAAGGTTCAAAAACAACCTTAGAAGCTGTTAAAATCGATCGGAAGTTACTAAAATCAAACCAAGCAATGGCGACATATGGCTTACATGCACGAGTGTGGAGAATATGTTGGACAGTGATGGCACGTGTGTATCCTACAAGTTGAATCTATTCTATAAAAAAATACCAGGAATGGGTGTGATTTTGGGCTTATTTAGTTGTTATTACTTCTGGGTATGTTCGGGCTATGATTAAGGTGATTTTAAGGTTGATTAATGTTGATTTTTGACTAGTTTGGTGAGAAAATGTTATGTTTTCGGGTTGTTTTATTGGGTGGATATCGAGGCCAATTTCAGCAGAAAAAAAGGTGGTTGTGGGTGACTACGTTTGGCCAAAGAGAGGTCATGGTCAATCAGGACAGTAGGGTTGTTCAATTTAAAATGTGTTATCATGATGGTGCATGATAGTTGTTGTGGAAATTAGGTGAGAGAGTTGGAGGTTGTGCATGTGTTTTGGTGGACTTGTTATTGTCAAGTTTGGAATGATAAAGAGTGGGCTAGTTGTCGATGTTTTCCTTTGGGTCTGGAAGGAGATAAAAGAAAAGGGCGGCTAGGTTTTGACTTAGAGAGAGAAGGAAGAAGATGAATAGGGTTTTTTTATTTTATTTTTTCATACACTTTTTTTGTCTTTGCCTTTTTTTTTTCTTTTTTGGCTAGACTTCTCTTTCTATCTATTTGTCTTTTTTGTTTGTATCTCAAACTTCTATATATAGTGTTGAACCCCTGAAAAATAAAAACCTAGCAATTAATTGACACATCTTTTTTTCTTTTTTAATGAGAGATCTTGATTTTAGAAATTTTAAATATTTTTATTTTTATTCTTAACCATATAAGATCTTTTCATTTTCTTATTGATAATGATTTATGAGAGACTATTGGTGTTAGGGAGATTATGCTCCCTATGGTTAAAAATAAAGTTGTCATTGTCGTGTCACATTTACTTTCTATACTCAAATATAGTTTTTCATTACTTGTTTCATTCAAGGAAAGTTATAAAAGGAAAAATTTATAATTTCTCTTACAAAGAATAGTTATGAACTTTATTAATTAGGATTTTAGCGACAATATGTTCAAGTAGATTTTCCATGTTGAATATTTTTTCATTAAACCTTTTGAGATATATTTTGATGCTCTCATCTTCTCGTTGTGTTATGGCACTAAACTTAATGATGCTCTTTTTAACTAGTATGATTGTGTTGAAATAAGAAATAAGTTTAGCATAGAGATCACCAAATTCATAGATGGAGTCAAGCTCTACGTTGTGTTACCATACTCGAGCAGATTCATTAAATGTTAATGGGAAGATTTTTCATGTAATGTTGTCTTTCCTTACAAACTCTAAGGTACTTTGTACATTTTGTAAATGCTTTCTAAGGTCTATAGGGCACATTGTAGTTATCTAAGTTGACTTTCATAGAGATGCAATCCTTAGAGAGAGGAGTTCGCAACACCTGACAACAAAGTGAAGAGTCTCTTAGTAGGTGGTGGTAATGTTCCTCAAGAACCTATATAATTGTTAATCTTGACTCATGTCAAAATTGTTTTTTATGAGTAGATGAAGAAAGAGATTGATAGTGATAACCACTCATAAAATGTCCAATAGGGGAATGTTTTTTCAAAATATAGGCAAATTTTTTAGAGAGTTGGAGTATAATTGTTCTCATGCCTACTTGTTTACACGTTGTTCTGACATGTTCGTTTAAGAACCTAAAGTTGTCTATTTGCACCTTCTTTTTTTTTTTGTTCTTGTTAAAACTTGCTAGATGTGTTAAATGTATTTTTACCTATTGACATGAGATACTTTTATACCTCAAGTCTTATGAATTTACCTTATAGATAGTGGAAATGCAGAGAGTTGCGTAGGCTTCTGCATCGTACAAGAGAGCTAGGTGGCCTTGGTAATTGATGACAATTGTTAGTGCTTATTAGTGGAAAGATTGATGCTTGTAAGGTGCCTTTTTTAGGAGACATACTGGTAGGAGATAACCATTAGGGAGAAAAAAAAGTGGCACTATTTTGCACGAGAATTTGGTATACGCCATAAATATTAGTGGATGATTTTAGAGAAGCATTGAAAAAAATTAGGTGTAAGTCGTAGGTGACATGTGATGCCTTTCTAACTTTTAAGAATTTATAAGGCACATTAAGATGTGTTCTCGACAATGCATGATAGATAGTTCGTTGGCATAGGTTAGTATATGTAGATTAAGAATATATTTGAACTCAATCCTCTCAACCTTATTTTTCATCCTCAAAGAATATTAATTCCTTGGCAGCTTCATACCTTCGAGGTTGTCACGCAATGATGTGTACTCACAACACTTTATTTATTCACCAATATATGTAACAATTATAATATTATAAATCATTCAAAAGATAAATAAAGATTAAAAATATTACAAATTATTTGGAAAAATAAAACAAAATCAATAATATTACAATTTATAAAAAAAAATCTATGTGTTAAGGTTCAAAAACAACCTTAGAAGCTGTTAACATCGATCGGAAGTTACTAAAATCAAACCAAGCAATGGCGGCACATGGCTTACATGCACGAGTGTTGAGAATGTGTTGGACAGTGATGGCACGTTTGTATCCTACAAGTTGAATCTATTCTATAAAAAATACCAGGAATGGGTGTGAATTTAGGTTTATTTAGTTGTTATTACTTCTGGGTTTGTTCGGGCTATGATTAAGGTGATTTTAAGGTTGATTAATATTGATTTTTGACTAGTTTGGTGAGAAAATGTTATGTATTCGGGTTGTTTTATTGGGTGGATATCGAGGCCAATTTCAGCAGAAAAAAAGGTGGTTGTGGGTGACTACGTTTGGCCAAAGAGAGGTCATGGTCAATCAGGACAGTAGGGTTGTTCAATTTAAAATGTGTTATCATGATGGTGCATGGTAGTTGTTGTGGAAATTAGGTGAGAGAATTGGAGGTTGTGCATGTGTTCTGATGGACTTGTTATTGTCAAGTTTGGGATGATGAAAAGTGGGCTAGTTGTCCATGTTTTTCCTTTGGGTCTGGAAGGAAATAAAAGGAAATGGTGGCTAGGTTTTTTACTTAGAGAGAGAAGGAAGAAGATGAATGGGGTTTTTTATTTTATTTTTTTGATGCACTATTCTCTTTTTGCCTTTCTTTTTTAGTTAGACTTCTCTTTCTATATGTTTGTCTCTTTTTTTTGTATCCTAAACTCTTATATATAATGTTGAACCCCTGAAAAATAAAAGTCAGGCAACTAATTGACACGTTTTTTTTCCCTTTTTTATGAGAGATCTTGAATATTGGAATTTTAAAGATTAATATTTTCATTCTTAACCATACAAGATCTTTTCATTTCCTTATTGATAATTATTTATGAGAGACTAATAGTGTTGGGTAGATTATGCTCCCTATGGTTAAAAATAAAGTTGTCATTGTCATGTTACATTTACTTCCTCTACTCAAATATAGTTTTTCATTACTTTTTTCATTTAAGGGAAGTTATGTTAGGAAACATTTATAATTTCTCCTAAAAACAATAGTTATAGACTTTGTTAATTAGGGTTTTAGCAATAGGTTCAAGTAGATTTTCCACGTTGAATATTTTTTCATTAAACCTTTTGAGATATGTTTTGATGCTCTCATCTTCTCGTTGTGTTATGACACTAAATTTACTGGTGTTGTTCTTAACTGGTATGCTTGTGTTGAAATGAGAAATAAATTTAGCATAGAGATCACCAAATTCATAGATGGAGTCAAGCTCTACATTGTGTTACCACACTCGAGCAGATTCATTAAATGTTACTGGGAGGATTTTTCATATAGTGTTTTCTTGTCTTACAAACTTAAAGGTATTTTGTTCATTTTGTAAATGTTTTCTAAGGTCTATAAGGCACATTGTAGTTATCTAAGTTGACTTTCATAGAGATGCAATTCTTGGAGAGAGGAGTTCGCAACACCAGACAACAAAATGGAGAGTCTCTCAGTAGGTGGTGGTAATGTTCCTCAAGAACCTGTACAGTTGTTAATCTTGACTCATGTCAAGATTGTTTTTTACAAGGAGTAGATGAAGAAGGAGATTGATAGTGATAACCACTCATAGAATGTCTAATAGGGAAATGTTTTTTTTTTTTAAGCAGGAGCTACTTTTTAGAGAGTTGGAGTACATTTGTTCTTATGCCTACTTGTTTACACGTTGTTCTGACATGTTCCTTCAAGAATCTAAAGTTATTTATTTGCACCCTTTTTTTTTTGTTCTTGTTAAAACTTGTTGGATGTGTTAAATGTATTTTTACTTGTTGACATAAGATACTTTTATACCTCAAGTTTTATGAACTTGCCTTATGGAGAGTGGAAATGCAAAGAGTGGCATAGGCTTCTACATCTTATAAGAGAGCTAGGTGCTCTTGTTAATTGATGACAATTATTAGTGCTCAATGGTGGAAAGATTGATGCTCGTAAAGTGCTTTTTTGGGAAGACATGCTGGTAAAAGATAACCATTAGGAAGAAAAAAGGTGGCTCTAATTTGCATGAGAATTTGGTGTGCGCCATGAATATTAGTGGATGATTTTAGAGAAGCATTGAAAAAAATTAGGTGTATGTCATAGGTGACATGTTATGCCTTTCTAACCTTGAAGAATTTAAAAGGTGTATTAAAATGTGTTCTTGATAATGCATGCTGGGTAGTCTGTTGGCATAGGTTAGTCTGGGTGGATTAAGAATATATTTCAGTCAATACACACATAAATTCCAATCTATTCAGTCTAAAAATTTTGTTTGTTTGGGCATGCTGAAATGTTGACTAGCATGTATTCTACACATGCCAATGAGTGGGCATTCGCACCTTATTTGGGCTGAGCATATGGCACATTTTAATTATTGTTGATGATTTTTTCTGATGTTGTTGAATTCTTTTTGTTAAATTAAGTGTTAGCTTATTGAATTTATTTATGTAATGTCTCTAATATCCCAAACTTTTTTTCTTTTTCTCCATTTATTTCCCACTCATATCTAGGAATACGTGTATAGTCTCCTTTTTTCCCCCTCCTCTCCTTTGCTTTTGTATTGCTGAGTCATTTAAATTCTTTCAACAAAATGTATATATGTCAGTCCTGTACCCGTTTTTTATATTATATATCTCTATTTTTTGAATTTTATGAGTGTGAACGTTGGTGTTTGTCTCTGTTTTTATATATCAAGTTGTCCATGTTTTTTGCACTGCTATGTGCATGTATTTTCTCTCTTCCAACCACTATTTATCTCTTGCATTGTCTCCATGTTTTGCATTTCAACTCCTTTTTCGCATTATATGGGATTTTTTAAATTATGAACATCAAGTTCATAAATAATGATAATAAATTCGAGAGTTAGGGGGAACAAAAGAGCTAAGTTGACCTTCTTTTGATATGATAATCTTGTCATTGGGCTAAAGACGATATTAGTAGTTGTTATCCCAGAATTGATACGAGTGAAAAATACAAGTGATCAATCATCCAACTTTCATGAAATGGCAGTAACATGCCTCGTTGAAGATGTTGTGTTCTGTAAAAGATCTCACTTCAATTGATTAGAAGAAAAGCAAGGGTCCCTCTACCCTATTATTTCCTGGGATTTTGTGAACCTCACCTTAATCATTTAATTTCTAGACATTGATTTTCACGTTGTTCTAATTAGGACTTTCTTATGCATATTCCTTATAAATAAATTATTTTCAAAAGAAATCTCTAAAAAAAAGATTGTAATCTACAACCAAGACATTTCAGTTTCCAGCTTATCGAACACACAGTATTATTATAATTATGTGTCACAACATGGACATATAGAAGACAACGAGCCCAGCTAGGTGAGCGTAAATACTTGGACAAACAATAAGGTAGTGAAAATCAAAAACTAACACGTTACAACTAATGCATGTCTGCCACAAACGGCGATATAAGCCCATAAAACAAACACTAGAGATTTCACTTAGATCCGTATCAGATTAAAGATCCATTCATACCCTCTTTTGAGTAAATAAGCTTAATTTTTATGTTTTTTAGGCAATGTGCATTATGCGAAGCATCCCATCTGTGTTATACAACTGTAAATCTATTATATATGTCAGTTTAATTTGAGAATTCTGCAGCTATGCTTCATCTGTTCCATCTTTAGCTGTTTGCTTACAGGCCAAATTTTGTTAGAGAAAATGGAAGAGTTGGTGTAATCATTAAGTGTTTTTCATCTGACGAATTTACAGAAGAAAATAAAACACTGGAGGTGTCGTTAAAGTTTTTGAAAATCATCTCAAAACGAAGAACAATAATTTTCTTAGAGCAATAAATAAAGAATTTTTATTCTGGCATCTGCACATAAAATGAACTTCCTTTTCGAACTAGCTGGATTACGGCAGCCTCATTAAATTAGTAGGAGACGAGGCAGAAACTCTAAATCCATGGGTGCTCAGTGTGAAGTAGAGTAGAGGCTTTTGTTTCAAAATAGCGTGGCCAATATTTTTTACAAATTAAAAACTCAAAAGAAGTATCAATTACTCTAATCTGCTAGCCAGGCATGCTTCTAGGATCATAATCAAAAGAAGAATATTTATATTAAACCAAGATCTTGTCTCAACTTACTAACTTCTTAAATATATAGCACATGTACTTATGAAGTGTTATTGATTAAAGTCTTCTGACTTCTTAAGCTTTGACCCCAGCATGAATATTACGCAGATCATATGCCCATCTACATACGTGGGATATAAAATATATAATGTTACCGGTAGAATGTGTTATCTGTGAGCGTATATATGCATCCATTTGTTAAAAAAATAATAAAAAATATTTTTTCAAAGTCCCACTTCATCTCTATAAGTATTTTAACTTTAAATCTTGAAGTAAAAATTCAGAATCTCTAATAGCTGGTGGAAAGCTTTGTTCGGTTTTCCAAAACACATATACATAAAGGAAATGGTAAATTTAAAATTTTTCGAGGGTCTTAAGGATCCCGTTAGACAGATCTGGAGTTGTTTTGGGTTTATGAAAAAAATTAACTAAAAATCATATGTTCTTTTTTGCTTTAAATAATTGTTTCAAGACTGAATTGTTGCAAACCACAGGCCATCCAAGTGTTTGGCTTCTAACGGTAATCCACACGAACCACCAATAAAAAATCTTCTAAATCTTTTTAGGAGAGAGAGATTATTTTTCCTTAAAATGCATGCTCTTTTGTTTTGTATTTTAGATATTTCTGTATGTACTCTATTCATCTTAGAAAATAAGAGGTATAATATTTTATTTATAAAAAACTTAAAAACCCTATAAATAGTAAAATATCAATTCGCTCCTTAAATAATATTACATATATTATTTTAGGCTAATTTTAGAAATTTATTCAATCAAGTCCTTACTTAATTATTTTTGGGTCTACAATTGTATTACTCTATATTAATTACATTCTAGTCTTCAATTGCAAAAATTTATTTACAATCAAGTCACTCTAGATTACCAATGATGGTTTTTATGTGTATCATCCATTAGGTTCCCTAATAATTTGGCAAAAATATAAGTCATAATTCTAAATAAAATAAAAATAAATAAATTAAACAATTTAATTTATTATCAATTGAATAAATAAATTAAATAATTTAATTTATTATCAATTCAATAATTGATTGACTTGTATTTCAAAATCAAGTACAATGTCTAGCAACTTGTCATGATCCTTCAAATATTAAAAAAGTCATAAGTGATTTAGCTTAACCTTTCAATGACTAATTTATCAGTGTAATTATTATCCCTTCATCATGAATGTTTCGATTTAGATATTATAGCATGGAATATGTCTGCTTTATTAAATCATGTTAGTTCTCAACATTATAATCATTGATTCTTTGAATAAAATTTTGAAACTCTTCTTAAGACTCATTCCACTTTGACTAATAATTTCACAATAAATATTATTTGAGAACAAAAGAAATATTTTCTCTAATTCACCTAACGTGATGAATCATCTCTTGATTACTTAAATATCTTCATATAGTTTATGCTATACTCCATATCTACCCATGTATTACCCTTGATTAAGACGTGGTTAGGTTCAAAACATAACAATTTCTATTTAAGATAACTTAATAATCTCAAGTCTAAGAACCACTTACACAACTATCACGTGAGCTTTTCCATAGACAGGTGATCTCTTCATATAAGATTCTTTTATAGGCTAGTTTAATGTACATGTCATCTCACAAGCACTTGCATATTGGTTGCAGGTACCCTTCATACCTCATTTTATGAGAGCAACTGCTTTCTTTCATAAAAAAATGAACATAATATGCATTAGTCTCAACAACTCTAATTAATATCTAGTCTTAATAGAACATTAACTAGTAACATTAAGGAATAATGTTTTGATGAAATAGAAATATCATAATTATAACAACTTTATAATTTTCTATGTAAGGTATTTTTTTTTTATCTTTGCTCTAGATTCATTAATCAAACATTAGATTCATTAATCAAATATAATTAAATATTGAAGACAAATAAAAACTTTATTAATAATAAATATATTTTATATGTATAAAATCAATATTACACGTAACCAACCGATTAGTTACAGGGTATCTTCACTAACAAGTTTTTCATGGCCAAACCTTCATTCCTCATTTCTTTGTTATCATATTAAAATAGTTTGTCTTCTTGTTAAACCAGACATAGTAAAAATATCAAGTCTAAATAGTTAAAAACTATTTATTGTTCATCTGTATTAGACATATATACATATATAAAACAGATAAAAGCATTGTAATAGAATAACGAACAAACAATAGTTGTAAATACTTGAATTTGAAATCAAGAATAATGACATTTGTCTTAAAATGATTCTCTTTTACATAAATTTTTACATATTATTCATCTACTTAATTAAAATTTGATTCCATAAACTTTTTTCCTGGAAAATATCATTACTTTCTAGTCAACTAAAAAGTTGAGAACCTAATTTTTTTATATCATATATTGGTAAGTTGAAATAAACTGCATATTGTGGAATTGAAAAAAAAAAACCCTACATATTAAAAATTGTTAGAGAACAATATAAATCATATCTTAGAGTCTCACTTAACAGTTTAAGCTTTTAAGTTGTTATGTTTTTTGACATTGTATCAGAGCCTGATGACCTAATAGTCATGAGTTCGAATCTCATCACCTCTATTTTAATTAATTAAAAAAAATAAACATAAGGTAGTGTGTGAGTCTTTGTAAGTTTTAAGCCCAAATGACTTTCACTTGAAAAGATATATTAGAGAATAATATAAATTTTATCTTGAAATCTCAACTAATAATTTAAATTTTTTATTTATTTATTTAAGATGGTTCTTTAACAAAGTTAAATTAAAAGGAGATGGATATGAAACCTAATAATGTTTTGCTAATTACAGCCTAGGTTTTAAAATTTATAAAGTACACATTGAACTTTTTCTTGCATATGTGTATTCATTTAATGATTTTTATAAAAGGTTTTATTATTATGAAGAGAAACCCTAAAATACTAGGGAAAAATTGCAGTCATTTCATCATCTAATTTTGATATCAAATCTAATGTAAATAATTGTAGATAATATTTAATTACTGTTTTGGAATATAAAAGATAAAGATAATTAAAATAAAAATTATATATTTTCATATGCTTTATGTTTTGAGAATATAAAAATTTATTTTATTATAATTTTAAAAACAAATTTATTTTATGTCATTGGTTTAAAAAAAATGTGTGAATAAATGCTCAAAAAATCTTATTATCTTGTGTTATAAAAAATTAATAAGATGGAAACAAATGTAAGATTGAATTTTTCCAGAAATCAAACGGCTATAAGTCAATTGGATAATACCTTAATTAGCATGATGAACTTGAAAGCGGCACTTATCATCGAGAGATCAAGGCATGGCCCCAGGAATCACAGCGACACAGACCCGTGCCTTGGGTCTGAGTAATCAGATACTAGAAGGTCCCATAAAGAGAACCATAAGGTCAAAAGGAGCTACAAAACTATATAGTTGTGGGGAGCGTTGGACCCCAGCTACAGCTAGGCTGGACTCCCTCCCTCTGCAACCCTCTTTGACCTCTCCAGTCCCCATGACCACCCCACCCCCCCACCCCCCCCTCCAAGTGACTAAATTACCCTCCCAATCTTCCAGGAATAACAGTAACAAATGGGAGAGAGATTCTCAAATTCTGGATAAAAGACAAGGGGATCCAAGTTCAAGTAAATGTCTTTGCGCAGCAGCATAGTTGGATTGCTCCAAACAATGGACAGAATAAAAATTTAATTGTGATGCATCCAGTAGCTTTTTGTGGCAAGAGATAGAAGGGGAGAATTGTTCTGGGCAGAGCTTGG
>Ga0325410_1004443_pt1 | contig 15683 bp, 9 predicted proteins | sample PopdelMetagenome_16_FD_206182 | JGI IMG/M metagenome (GOLD analysis project Ga0325410, IMG submission 206182) | Populus deltoides microbial communities from Bellville, Georgia, United States - Xylem-PdIQD-R3 | ecosystem: Host-associated > Plants > Phyllosphere > Stem > Wood/Secondary xylem...
CATGCCTCTATCCGATTAGACTGTCAAGCAATGGCAGCACATCAGGAGCGGATAGTTGGAGCTTGCTTGGAGCGTGTCTGTGCCAGGGAGACTCAACACAACACAGAGAGAGTTCATAGCTATATATTAGCATCCGTAGGTGGGCGGGCTTGTGCTGGGAGATTGAATTTGCAAATCAAATTAATTGGGTTGGCGCCTCCATCTCAAATTAATTTAAGGTTCACGATCATAATTAGTTGCCTCCTCTGCCTTTTGAATAAATAATGATACTTTACTAAATATTCTTTTTGAAATGAATAGATTTTGATGAAGTTAACAGTTTAGACTTTACTGTGTACTTGTTATTATGGTGTGTGTGTTTTTAAAAAAATTATTTTTAATTAAAAATATATTAAAATAATAATTTCTTAGATATAAACATGTCAAAAAAATCTAAAAATACATAAAAACTATTAATTTAATGTTTTTTAAATAAAAAATAATTAAAAAACACTTTAAGTTTAAAAAAACATATTATAATACAAAAACAAACACTCTACTTTTAATATTCTTACTTTTTATACGGGAGAAATTCATTTCAATCAATGAATAAACATATGGATAAGTATCAACTAAATAGATATATTTACAAAATAAGTTTGATCTAGTAAAAGAATAGTTCAAGTTGTTGATAGGTTGAAATGAAAGTCTGTTAAGATTTCAATAAAGTATTTAATTTAAATACAATAAGTTAAATAAATTATTTGAAATTGATAGGGGAATTTTTAGCATGTATTTTCCACTATTCATGCTTGATTTTGAAATATTTTGGATGTGTTGCATAAGTTAATTAGAATTTTGAATTCTTTTTTGAATTATTGAACTCGTGGGAAATTAATGTATTTTTATATACTAGATTACTGACTAGGTAGAATACGGTAGTAAAATCAAACATTGATTGATTTTAAGCTATAAAGGAAGCTATACAACTAAATTCCAGGCGTTCATCATCATTTTCAAATATTTGAGATGAAGGTCTACAAAACATATGAAGGGCATGGAACTTAATTTTGTTGTTTTGAAGCCCAAAAAGCGAGTCAAAAAACAGAGATTGAATCAGACCCGAACTTCCTGGACTCCAAATGTTATCTCGGGTTATGGCCCATATCTCAAGTCTCAGAGGTCCAAAAATTGCAAGATCGGTATTGTTGGAAAAAGATTTGATTTTCTACAATTTCTCCAGAAATAGAGATATTTGAATTCGCACGTTGCCTGCCTCAAATCTGGCCCACAATACCTGGATAGGAAAGGAATACGAAACAGAGAAGGAAATTTTCTTCTTTTCATCTGGGGGTAAAAAGGTCAGGATATAAAAGAGAAAAAGAGGGGTTCAGCGGTTGAAATAGAGAGACACAGAGAGACCTTAGAATACACCAAAAATAAGAGAGGAGGCGGCACAAAGTGAGACAAAAACAAAGACAAACAGGGGTGTTGTAACCCATTTTTGGGTCCCTGCACACAAAAAAAAGTACAAAAAAAATATAATCGAAAGAAATCCAAAAAAATAATAGCAGTAAAAATGAATTGGGGGACCTTTATTCCAAACTGATGAACATGCATGTTTAAACATATGAGTATGTTCTATATGATAAACTCGTCCTTCAAGGGGTAACACATGGTCGTAACTTTTGTATGATGAAACAAGAGTTTTGATTCTTACTCAAACTCTGTAATGGAAATTTCTCGAGTGACGACCATTATGTCAACCACAAGTCTTGAGCTCAAGATGCTTCAAGAAGGGTTTGCTTTGAAGCAAAACAAAGGTAGCACAAATAACTTAAGGGTGGGTTCTATTCATTAAGTGAGACAAAGGGTAGGTTGACTATCTAGTCTCAAAAAAGGTTTCCTATCTGCCCAGTGATGATCTTTGTAAAGACAGTACAGGGGCGTTGCGAGAAATGGTTAAGGCATGTATACCCACCATTACCAAGCAGGCACTCAGATATGAGTTGGGTGTTTCACACATCTGAACCCTGACCAATAACCATAAAGCAGATCATTAATCCCCCACCTAACTTATAAGCTTGTATGTACTTCTAAAAATTAAAACGTGATGCATGAGGCAATTCTATACATGCATGAACAAATATGTAAAAAATTTAAAATGTGTAAGAAAATGCATATTAATATATAGTAAACACGCAAACCACAACAATAACACAAAAATTAGACAAAACAAAGTTTAATCCACAAGGTCCCCACTAGAGTCGTCATTCTATCGCACATAAATTGCGACGTCGCGGCGATATCTTCCACCCTCAAGTGTATGGTGTCTCTGTCTAGCAAATATGAGGAGACAAGGAATTCTTGTCTTTTCTCAGTGGAAAAATAGAATGGGAGTCGCCACCTAGTATTCTGGTCACTAGGAACTCTAATTGATCTCAGAGATCAAGTACGGAGACTAGTTGCGTAAAGGGAAGGTATTAGCACCCCAACTATGCCCTACCTAAGGTAAGGTGCATTGTTTTGTTGTCTGATAAAATCTAAGGTCTTGTTGTGGTTTCTAATTGTCAATCTGTTTACGGTTTAAGAAAAGTCCTTCTTTGTAAGGAGATCCTTATCTTATCGAGTAAAAACCTAACTGTTCTATGTCATCAAAAGAAATACCTTTATAATATCAGGAATACGTTTTACGTATAAATTCGTAATCCCTGATACTAAAACAAAATAAAATATTTTTTTTGGAATTTTTGAAATATTGGTCAAATTCTCATGACTTTTTAATAAACTAGTTATGAAAACCAAAATTCATGCTAAAACATATTTTTTAAAGTTTTCTTTGTTGTATGAAAATATAATATGATTTTTAGCTTTTAGAGACTTAGCCGTATGCATGAAAAAAAAAACCAGAGGAATAGAGAGAAAGAAGATAGGAGAAGAACATAGATAGAGAGGAAAGAACCGAGAGAAGGAAAACATAAAGAAAAAGAGAAGGAGAAGACGCAGAGATTGGCACCTCTACACGAGGAAGAAGAAGAAAAACAGCAGCGCCATTGTCTCCGCCACCACAACCACCGCAGACGACAATAAACATGCCCCTTCACTCCAGATAATCTTCTCTCCTTCTCTGCTCCGTCTTCCTTTTTTTTCATTTTTCATGCAGAACGTGAGCAATTCACGTTCTGCAACAAATGAAAATAGTTAGTTGGTTACTGTGTTGTGCATAGTAACCAGCTAATTATAAATTGTTGGGTCGGTGCTAGCCCATTTTTATATTGGGCCGGTGCTGGCCCAGTTTTATGTTGGATCAGGTCCATCCCGTTCCAATTAAAAATATTTTTTCAAAAAAACATTAGTGATGTTTTCGCTTATTTTTCTATCCATTTTGGTTAATATCGATTTATATTTTTACACCATAAAAATACAAATTTGGTATTAAAATACCCGATTTCCGTATGCTAAAACAAATTTCAATACTAGATAGGCCACGGGTCAAAGCTTAGACAAGTGGGGGTCTTTGGTCGGTATCTTTTTTGGGCTTTACAGAAAGAGGGAGAGGAGCAAAGCAGGGGAGCGAAAGCTTCTTCTTCCAGTGCCTCGTGCGTCCAGGGGAAGAAGAAGACCTACAGTGTCGTTAATAATGCAGCTTACCTTAGATAGGGCGTAATTGGGGTGCTAATACCTTCGTTTTACGCAACTAGTCTCCGTACCCGATCTCTGAGACCAGTTAGGATTCCTAGTGACCAGAATACTAGGTGGTGACTCTCATTCTATTTTTCCACTAAAAAAAGACAAGAATTCATTGTCTCCCCACATTTGCTAGATAGAGACACCATACACTTGAGGGTGGAAGATATCGCTGCGACATCGCAATTTACGTGCGACAAGGGGGACAAAAATCAGAGAAGATTTGAGGACACCTATCTATTCTACTATCATTCTTTGCTTTTAAGTGATGTTCATCGTATCAAGTTTGTTTCTATTTAATTTAACTATGGAGTAGACTTTTATTCTAGGATTTTTGATGTAACCTTTTTATAAATATGTGAACAATTTTTTTGATTGAATTTACATTAAGTTGTTGAGTATTTCATTTTATGTTTAATGCTTGTGTATGTTTGGGCAACATCTGTATGATTTGAAATTCAATTTGAGTTTGAGAAGTGATAATTGTTTTAGCTATTGTTTGAAATACCTTAAGAAATCTATAAGATAGAGATATTCTAGGAACTTTTGTAATCGTTAAACGTTTTACGGTATTTAATAAATTCCGACAAGTTCATAAATTTCATAAAGTATATGAAGTTTGCTAGTCGAAATAATTCATTGATACTCGAGAGAGATTAATGTTTAAATTAGAAAAACCTGATTATCAACGCAATGAGTAATTAATTCAATTAAGAAAGTTCACATAGGAATAGTTACGGTATGTCAGAAATCTTAAAACCAGTAGAATTGAATTCAATAATATTTAATCAGTTAATTGTTTGTTTTTAATTATTAATTTTTGTTTTGAAAACTATCTCATTCGATTCCTCAAATAGATCATAATTTAATAGATTTTGGTAATTAGTAGTAATTTTTATAAATTTTCGTGAGACAATAATTTACTCATCACTTTATTACTTGTTACGATTCCTGCACTTGCAAAACCAACCAACAAAAATTGATATAGTATAAAACTTGATTTAATTTTGTGGTTTAATTCATTTATTTATTAATCTAGATCAGAGTTTGATTAAGTTAAATTTAATATCAAATTTAGTTAAGAACTGACCTAATTAAATCCAATTAATATAATAGATAAACTTATAATTTGACCAACCCCATTAAAATACATCCGATTTGATTTTTTTTTTTTAAAAAAAAAGACCACGTGTTTTCAATTTTTTTACTGTTTAAAATTTATTTATTTATTTACAAAAAGAGATAAAACTCCAACTTGGACTTAAGCGAGTCGCGACGTGGCTACTTTTAGAGCAGGTTATCTTTATGTACGGAAATCTTCCACGTGCCATGTCTTCTCAGTGGCTCATAAGATCCGAACGTAGACGAAAAAAAATCCAGAGGAAGGGAAAGTGCGCATCAGTATTTAACGGATCGGAGCATCTTTATGATAATTTAATTTCATATGATCTCAACTCTTTACAGTCCAAAAACTCTGAAACCTCATTTCCAATGGCCATTCCTAGTAGTTCTCCAGATTGGTCAGTACCTTCCATTAACTCTTGCAGAAAGCCTCACAAGGTTATCTTCACTCAAACATGCAAAAACCTTCACTTTCTCCCTCTTCCATGCTTCAATATTCCTGTTTTTCACGTGAATTCTTCTAGTTGTCCATCCCCTATCATAGAAGAAGAGTCATCCACGAATTCTCCTGTCATCCCATTAGACTTGAGACTTGAAGATACTCAACACTATCCAATTCCAGACCATTCAGACAAGTTAAATGATTTTTTATGTGGGGTACTGCGAGATCCCAAGTCTGAAGAACTAGCATACGAGTACTACAAGAAAGCAAAAGAAAAGCAAGAATTTAGGCCTGAAAGACCAATGCTAAAGCTTCTAATAAGGTACTTGATACAATCAGAGAAGTGGGGTTTGGTTTTGCCAGTGGCTGATGATTTTAAAAAGTATAGTGTGTTGCCAGATAGCTATACTTTTTCAACACTAGTTAGTAGTTGCATTAGAGCTAGAAAATTCATAATTGTAGAGGGATTGCTTGAAATTTCTATATCTGATAGTAAAATTGCTGTTTTGGCTTTTGATTCAGCAATGAAAGGGTATAACAAGCTACATATGTATGGTAGCACACTTTCTGTACACGAAAAGATGAAATTAGCAGGCATTCCTTTGGATTCTGGGTGTTACTTCCAGACAATGAAGGCACACCATAAATTAGGAGATGCGGAGAGAGTTGTCGAAATGTTTAATGAGTTTGAAAGTAGAAAAATAGATTCAAAACCAATGATCTTAAGTCAAATATACAAGATATTATGCGAGTCATTGGGGAGATCAGGCCAGGTTTTTGAAGCTCTTGAATACTTCAGAGACATGAAAAAGAAAGGGATTCTGGAGGACTCTTCAATGTACTCTTCCTTGATCTGTTCATTGGTAAATGTTCGAGAAGTAAAGTTAGCTGAGGAACTGTATAAAGAAGCTCAAGAGAAGAGAATGTTAAAGGATCCAGAAACTTTTTTAAAGCTTGTGTTGATTTATATGGAAGAAGGACAGATGGAGAAGACAGTTGAAATTGTCAAGGAAATGAAGGGTACTGCTAAACTGAAGGTGTCTGATTGCATTTTCTGTGCAGTTGTCAATGGCTTTTCTAAAAGAAGAGGGTTCGGTGCAGCTGTTAAGGTTTATGAGGAGTTGAAGTATGATGGCTGTGAACCAGGACAGGTGACATATGCTTCTGTGATAAATGCCTATTGCCGAGTTGGGCTTTATTCTAAAGCTGAAATTGTGTTTTTTGAGATGCAAGCAAAGGGGTTCGACAAATGTGTCGTGGCGTACTCCAGCATAATCTCGATGTATGGGAAAACGGGAAGGCCAAGAGATGCTATGAGGCTTGTAGCAAAGATGAAACTAAAAGGTTGTCAGCCTAATACATGGATATACAATTCTTTGGTGGACATGCATGGAAGAGCCAAGGATTTAAGGCGGGTGGAGAAGCTCTGGAAGGAGATGAAGAGAAGAAAAGTGGCTCCAGATAAAGTGACTTACACTAGTATTATAAGTGCTTATAGCAAGTCCAAAGAGTATGAGATGTGTGTGAGGTTTTTCCACGAGTATAGAATTAATGGGGGTGTAATTGATGGGGCTATTGCAGGAATTATGGTTGGAGTTTTCTCTAAAATTAGTCGGATTGATGAGTTGCTGAAGCTTTTGAGGGACATGAAATCTGAAGGAGCACCGATCGACGAGAGGCTTTATGTTTCTGCTACGAATGCAATGGTTGCAAAAGAGCTTAGAGGCAAAGTAACATAGATTGATTACACTTGTATTTTTTTCTAGTGAACAAGTACAATGAAGCAAGTGTTTTTTTTTTTTTTTTTTTTTACATGAAAAAATAGTAATTTCATCATGTGAATAAATTACAAACAGATAGATATTCTTGTATCCAGATCAAATAAATAAGTGAAAATTATAATATACGATTTTAAAAGTTACTTGAGAGCATCAGCACGTAGATGCTTTTTCAAATAACATCTAGTGCTTCTGTGTAGAAATTAGTTACACTACTCTACGTGTACTGGTTTGATTTATTGTAAATCAAGATTTGGTTTCTCTCAATCAGTTAATGTTTCGTAGATCTATCTCCACAGGATAAAAATAAGATTCAGAGTCTCTTTTTTCTTCTACGTGTAACGGGGTTTAAGTTTCCAAGTCTTTTTCTTCTTCTTCTTCTTCTTTTTCCTCCGCCTCAACTTTACTGATCGCGCATTAAATTGCATCCTTCCCATCAACTATTAATTATCTATCTACGAAAGCCACAAGAGCAGCAGTAGCGCATTACATAGATTGTGAATTCTTGTCCAATACATAACAGTATGTACACAGTAAATAATTTTAAATAGGACTCGATGGCTCCATAGGTCAACTTTCCAAACAGAGCAAAAAAGGACCAGACATGTACGAAACTTCAACCAAAAGTCTTGAAAACAAGAGCAAGGTCTTGAAGTTTGATTTCAATCCCAAGCAACCGAGATCATAGAGTTGGCCAAGCCCGACTCCCCAAAGGTCATTTTACTATCGTAATCCAGCCTCTTTGATCCTGGAATTGCCTCCGTCAAACGAAACAGCTTTGTCCCAGCTTCTTCTAGTTGAGAATAGCAAAATGACCATAGCAGCTGAAGAAAGAGCAAATCCCAACTCAGAAACTAATGCATTTCATTTGGGATAAAACATTAGTAGATCCCTACTATATTAATCTGCAGAACAAATTTCTTACAGTGCAGCTGCACAAGGAGCGCCCATCTCAAGCATGGCACAGATACAATATCACTATTCAAGCACGTTACTCCCCATGAAAATAAAACAACATGAAATAAATCATGCAACCCATCTTCCCACCCTCCCACGCAGATAAAGTTTAATGATAAAGTGTGGCCCACTTTATCATTCTCCAGTTATAAACTACACTTTGACAAAAATCAGATAGCATGGTTCCATTGTTTACTGTAATTGCATAAGAGTGAAACCTACTGCAAGGGAAAAAGTGAACATATCCTGAAGCACTCCAATATAAGCTGAACTCAATTACAAAGGGTCATGGTTATTAGACACTTGAAACCAAAACAGTCAAGAAACCAAAACAGTCAAGAAACTGGATCAACAGGCTGGTGATTCAACCAATGGATCGATTATAACTAAAAAGAGGGAAAACAAAATAAACAAGCAGTAGTGAAAGGAGAGCAGCCAGATGACATGATACAAACAACGAGTCACAGTTTGCATAGAATAGGTCTATAACTCAAGAGAAAGCGCGTACTAAAATAGCATACATAGTTGCTGAAAGTTAAGGTACCACAAATAATAAAGCATTAGATTGATAAACAAAACCCAAGAGAAAGCATCAATGTTTTGACAAAAGGCACTTCAATCGTAATGGCACAGATAAAGTGAGCACAGCCAATTAATACAGGGTTTCCTTCTGCAATGGACGCCACTGAACAAAAACCATCTCACACCCAAAAAAATAAAAAATATAAAGAAATAAAGAACAAGAAGCAATTATTTCAAGTGTCACTCACCTAGAAAAAAATTGAATAGCAAAAATGAAAAAAACAACCTTTTTAAAAGAATATGTCATATAAAACCATTTGAAGCAACCATTTTATCTGGATTTCTTAAACAGTCTAATGGAAGACCTGGCTAGTTCAATGCAGTACACTGGTCTACCTAACTGAGATAAGCTGGCCAGTAACACCAAAATAGTTCATCTCCATGTACTTGTGATTCAAAACAACTAAGGCATATAGAAAGTATTCTACAAGTCTAACCAAGAATGCGTCAATTGCAAAAATTTTGCACTATGCCATAGCTTTTGGTGAGAATACCAACTGCTAGATTTAGTACCTATTCACCTAGGTTATGCACCTGAGATTGAGTAACTACGCATGCAAATAAGAATGGGTAAAATGTACAAAGAGAAAAGGACACAACATTAAACCATAGTTGTAAAACTCGGACCAGTTTGGCGTGTCAACTCAAGACCCAATGCCTGGACCAGTACGGGTTGAAGAAAAAATAGAAAGAAAAAACCTCATCCGACCTAGTCAAAAACCCGGGTTGATTTGTTGACCCGGTCAAAACCTGGCCTTCAACCTATTATCTATTTAAAAAAAATAAAATATTTTGGTCAAAAAAATGTGTTTTGATCCATTTTAAAAAAAAAAAATTTAGGGGTCAACCCTTAGGTCAGGTTTTACAACTATGCATTAAATGAGCATGGATAGCCAAAGTACAAATAAAACAAGGTTCTCACCTGTATTGGATCAGTTTTCAAGAAATTTCTCTGGACTCTGCGTCCATCAGGAAGACGAATTCCAACCCTACAAAGGAGACTCTTATTGCCACTGGGTTCTTCAGGTAGAGGTGGATACATTGGCATCCTACTTGAACAATTTTCTTCCTCCTGAGTGGTACTGGCTTCATCTTTATCATTGGAAGCAACTGCACTGGACTCTTTCATGCTCTCCATTGAAGCAGCTAATGCCCTTTGCACTTCCTCGTCTTCTTCATTAGTTTCATAAGCAGGCACCGGAGCTGAAAATTATGTATAGTTAGATGCAGAGGCAGGCACAATGAACCAACCTTCATACAGAGGACGGAGGATCACACCACACCTCCTACTGCACATGCACACATTGAGAAACAAGCACACAATACATGCACATGAACGCATGCACACACCTCATAACATTTGTAGATACAAGGAAAAATTGGAATCTTGTAATAAATAAAAGAAATAAAAGACAAAAACACTTTTCTCCTCATGCTTAAAATTACTAGAATCTAGGAGTGTTTTGGTAAAAAAGAACTTAACTGCCCTGGTACAAGCAAATTATTTGATGAGAGCTTGGTAAATTGCAGCGACATGTTGAGTTTCAAAATAAATTTACACTAAATGTTAGGGTACCATAAATTTCCACAAGTAGATACTGTTGCATGCACTAAGTCCATTTTGTTTGACAAAATACGTTTGATAACTTCCACCCTGACAGCTTACATGAAGGACAGTTACATTCAAGAAATGACAGTACAAACATTCAATGAGGCAGCTTGAGCCTCAAGAAAAATTGGACCATCAAGATTGAACCGCATAAAATGCACCAATTTGAGAAAAATCCAGTGGAACAATACATAAATATGTATATATAATTCTTAACAGAATGTAAAAGAACAAAAATTTATCCACTGCATTTGGGTGATTGGCAATGAAAATCAAAATGTGAAGAATGAAATGAGACCAAGAAGCGCTCATGCAACTGAACTCTCAAATACAAATTTTAAGAGCCCAATATACCATTTTATGGGAGAAAATTCCTTTTAACAAAAGCATTGAACTTTGTTATACACTCTATTTCAAACATTTTAGTTTTTTATATCAGATGCCACAAAATTAGATTATAACTCACATCCTATCACCTCCACCATAGTCATTATCACTTAATAATACCACCATTGGTCATTCAACAAGTATCACAATGGATAACAGCACCCAGGACATCGTGGTTAAATACTGAAATTTATCAACATCTAGAAATGGAACACTATGGAAGGTACAAGAATTAGTTTTCATGTATTAGATAACTCGTCTACAATTCTCCAATTAAAAAATCCATCATCACAAATTCAAGAACATTAGCATGCATAACTGACCTTTGCTTTTTTGCGGAGTCAGAGAACTGCCCCTTAGACGTTTATGAGACAAGGTTTTGTGATGATCCCTTGGGCCACCATCCATGAATGGTACCAGATCCTACAAGTTGAGCATGTGTTTCCTCATATCAGTGGAGCAACAAATTGAAAGTTGGATTAAGTTTTAACATAGGAAGTTCCCCTCTTCTGTCAACAATTTTTCTACATGATTTATCAGAGAAAGTATTAAAATACACACAAAGAGCGCACCTCCAGCAAACTCTCAGGCTGTACCATTCCAACCCATGAGTGCATTTTTTGACCTGTGATTGGGTCGATTACTAGGACTACTGGTATAGAATCCAATTTGTAATATGTACAAACTTTCCTTCCCTCACTTGTATCATCATATACCTAGATCCACGAACCATAATAAGAAAGATGAGTGCTAACTATGAATCTTGACATTCATAGAACAAAATAAACTGATTCATATTTCCAAATACTGTGACTCCATGACATCACCATAGATCATAACTGATGAAAACAGCATATTAGTACCTATTGCAACATTGCATACATGAAACATTAGTGGAATTTCAGCAAACACTTCATGCAAAATACTCCATGGTTCTATTTATATGTTCATCACTAGATATATTTCCTTTTTTGAATCCTTTTGTTAATCAAAGATCATTTTGGGACAGTGGATAAAAGGATTATCAACAGCTAACAGTCCTACCTTAACCAGCCATAATAATCAAAGAGGTGAATTTAAACCCTCGCATAGTCTCAAGATGCCCGGAAAAGATACATGTTTGATTTATTAAGTCATCAACTTAACCTTTCAATGATTCCAGACAAGATCAAATATCACATTAATAGCAATGAGAACATGTTTCTTTTCCCTTTCCTGTTACCTTTAGCATCTCCATGGGAAATAGTTCTTGCTTCCATTCCTTGAATCAATTTAATCAATAGTGTTTCCCTTCTCAACAGGGTCTGCTCAGGGAATAGATTGCCCTATCCTAACTCCAAACAATCTAATACCTCAAAACTAAAAAAAAAAAAACATGAACACAGACACAGAGAATCTATAAGGCCACGTAAGGCCTACGTTGGAATTTAATAAGTTGGAAAACAAGTCCTTTCTTACTTGTATGGCATGATAAAGACACAGTCGACTTTTTAAATCAATTTCCATCATGTTCTTATGAATTTTAGTGGGTTTCATGGAAGCTATACACATTGATAGCATTTCATAGCACTGAGTAGCAAAGAAAAATTAGGTGCTTGAACTAAATCATCATACTCACCTGCCAGAAGATAAAATTGGTACTTATTGTCTGAGCAACAGCTTCATTTGCCCATGTATCCCGATTTAACTTCAGAAGACAATATTTACAGCATCAAAATCAAGATTCAACATTAAACATAATGGAACATTTCTAGGTTGCAGAATCACTTGAAAGCTACCATATGAGAGCTGAACTCCTTTGTGGATTGCAAGTTCACTAGAAGCCATTTGTCCTGAACAGAAGCAGCATCCTTTGCCTGGATTAAAAAATGATAGAATTTTCAATCAAATAGAAAAATACCAAGTGATACCAGATAAAGCATTCACATTTATTAAGGTTGGACATCAAGGTTGATGTGGAACCAGAAAGACAAGAAGCCAAGGCCAAATTAATGCCACCAATGATAATAACATGACATAAATTCCACTAAAACAATACAGGCACAACCCGTCAATGCTTCATACTTAGTCATTCTCCAACTACACCAACGGTGATCCAACCCAATCTTCACTACACACAGGTCCCCTCTAGGCCTACAGATTGAGAAATGGCAGGAGAACATCCAAGGAAAACTGGAGAAAATTAATAAAAAAAGAAATTCTAACATAGGATTAGCTAAATTTAAGACGATGTTTTCTCATTCTCGTTCAAATTTTCAACTCTGGTTAAACCATAGGACTTTTATAGTTAGCATACCAGCATACAAAAATAACTAACATGAGCATGAAGATCTAGAGCGATATACCTTAAGCTTTGCTCTTTGGTATATCAAGGCCATAGAGTTGTTCAAATCACAGGGAAGTGAAGCGTTCCTTTGTATCAAACATGTTTCTTAATAAATTCAAAGTTTTCTTCCTTAGATTAGTTTTTTGCAAATTTCTGGTGTGGATTCTTCTTTCGGTTAATTCCAAACTATAGAGATACAGAAAGACTTAAAAAGAGATCGGTAGGGATTTAGATACCTATCTAACTATTATGATGATTCTATTTAAACTCAAAGAAATTCTGATTCAGAAACGAAAACCCAACCCCTGAGGAAAATAAAAGAAACTCTAAGTCCAGAATTAAAAAAAAAAAATCGAATTGCAATATTATTTCTTAGTCCCTTGATTTCACACCAAACAAGGAATGCACTTGGAAAAAAAAGGGGGTGTGTGTGTGAGTAATTAATGAAACGGCAATTCACGTGACGGATATAGCCAACACCAAGTTCCCAATTGTACTCTAAAATCATGCCTTCAAGCCATTTTTCAGAATTCTAGGAAATTTAAACTGCGCCATGTGTGCTGCGTCAGAATCGTACGAAACCCGATACTTCAACATAAACAGCAACAAGTAACCAGTGCAACTAACTAGAGCCATTGAAACTGAATAATAAATATTTCAATTAAATCATGAAGCAACAGACTCAAAGAAAATCCCTTTACCTTTTCAAATGATCCATGGAACATCAAATGAAAAGGAGGTCGATATAAAGAAGCAAGATTATCTCGAGGGTTATCTATTGTGGATGTAGATCCTTGGTCTGATTCCCAGACCCCAGAATGTTTCATTTCCTCATCAAAGTTGCGAAATGCAATCAGTGAACTGGCTTCATGTGGTGGGTGTCCCATCCTTGACGCTCTAGATTAGTTGAACAAAAAGGAAGTAACCATTACCGGACAAAATAACCAGTGAGGGATGAAATAAACAATGACTAACCAGAAAAACACGGGGGCAGGGAGCGCATGTTAGTAGCATTTGAAAAACATGTGCTGAAATTTTCAAGGAAACACATAAAAAAAGCATTACAGAAACACAATATGTGGGCATACATAGATAACATACCCATATAACATCGCATCATCATAGAGGGTATCCCTCACAACAGGTAAAGGAGCACGTACTTCCTCTCCACCACTAGGTCCAACATTTTCATTTCCGAAGTCCTTCAATCCACTGAAATAATTTGTCACCACCAAACCGATATTAAGGAAAAATGAAACTAAACCAACACAAACCAACAAATTCAATATCGAACAAATTGATCTCTGAACAATCAGAAAATAAAGCGCACCACTGAAATACCTTTCATGTACATCTGTCCGGGTTTCAGTTTGAGGAGGGTGTGACGCAGATGCAACCACCCCACCTTCATTCCCTACATAAAATAACTGAATAGCATCTTCAAGCTTCCAGCTTGTGGCCTGTCCAACCCCAACATTCCACCATCAATCGAGTTTATTATAAGAACAAAACTTCATGACCAAAATTATATACAAGCACATACCACAACAACACTAATACTTAGACCAAGGCGAGATTCAAAAAGACTTAGTTATAAAATTCCTCAATGCAGACAGCTTGACAACCAAAAGCAGTCGAAGAACTTGTTAATGTAGGACAGCACAAGCTCAAAAACATAAAAAGTTATAAACTTTGAGCAACGAAAATATGCTTTTACGATTCGAAAAATAAATAGCAAAAAAAACTGATGTTTTTAACCCCAGCCAGAACCCTATGCTTGCTAAACTACATAAAAAATATCACAGATTCAATTCATAACTGAAGAGAGAGGGGGGGGGGGGACAAAGAGAGAGAAGGAGAGGGAACTGATGGAAAACCTGCAGGAACTGACGGGCAGTCTCGGCAGTTTGGCCAACTGCGATCTCGAGGAAGGAAGACACCATACTCTGCTCATCATTCGCAGATAACATTCCCTCCATTGACATTACAAATCCAAAACCCTAATTTAATTTAATTTGACTTCTAATTTGATCAATCAGTCACACAAAGAGAATAAATTAAACTCCAGCAATCTTCAATCTTCCACCCTATTTTAGAGAGGGGGGGGGTTGATGGAGAATGCGACCTTTTATTCTTATTTATATAATTTAAGCAATCCGAAGATATTTCGGAATTTACGAAATAATTTATGAAAGTACCCTTTTATCATTATATATGCCTCCGACTCCCAGGAAACCGGGGGTATTTATGTAATGATGTGGAAACAGAAGTGATTTTTTTTTCCTTAAGAAGAAAAGGAATTTTGATTATTTTTTTGGGCTAGTGGTAGTTGAAAACTGGAAGGCATCGACCTCCTGGGTAAGAAGAATTTATACCGTCCAAGGAGAGATCTTGATCAGGATTGAACAAGGCCCAAAGAATGTAGGCCCATTATCATGCCTGTTTGGAAAGCAACTGTCTGGTCTGAGCCCTATCATCAATCCATGACCAGCTCTAGCCAGTCTATATCTCTAAATGGGTTACTGTTGTCCCACGTCCCTCTCCTCCTCCAGTTTATACCGAAAGGCTTCAAGCAAAAATATAGACTTATCGAACGAGTCAGACAAGTTTTTTCCCATGTAACCCCATCTTCTTTTAAAAAGAAGGAAAACCTTTTCCTAGTGGCCCTAGCTCAAAACCAAATCCTGACCGTCAATCCATAACAAAAAAAAAACTTGATGGGCCCACGCAAGGATAGATAAATCCACCCGGGATACCCCTAATTAAGTAACCCACGTTACTCTCCACAGGTCAAATTGTTTTTTTATAAAAAAA
>Ga0325410_1004445_pt1 | contig 15678 bp, 7 predicted proteins | sample PopdelMetagenome_16_FD_206182 | JGI IMG/M metagenome (GOLD analysis project Ga0325410, IMG submission 206182) | Populus deltoides microbial communities from Bellville, Georgia, United States - Xylem-PdIQD-R3 | ecosystem: Host-associated > Plants > Phyllosphere > Stem > Wood/Secondary xylem...
CGAGCGCACTGGACGGGGGAGAGACGGGAGAAAAAAACGAAAAAACCAGAGGAGGAGAGAACGAACAAGGCGGGGTTTTTTTCGGAAGCTGAGAAAAATCACAGAAAACAGAGAGAACACAAACAGAGGAGAAAAAAACCAAAGAACTGGGGATGTAAACAGAGGACAGACGAAAACAAAAGAAAGGGAATAAACAGAGAGAAAGATCAGAACAGGAGGACACAACTCGAGGGGACGAACAACACAGGGGAGACCTGGAAACGCAAACAGAGGCGAATGAACAGAAGCAAACCAGGAAATAAAGAACAAAGAAAGCAAAATAAAAGCAAGAAGAGGGGAGAGGAACATCAGCCAGAAAGAACAAGCCTCCTTCTTCAGCAGCCCCCTGAAACAGGTAAGCTTCCCTTCCCTTTGCAAAATTCAAATAAGTTCGGTACTGTGCGAAGGTAATTATAATTCCCTTCGTACTGTGCACAGCATGCGTGAATAGTTCACGCTTGTGTGCCTCAGTCAGCTGGGTCACTAGCTTGGGCTAGTGACCGGGTTAAGCTGGCCTGGTCCAGCCTGGCCCGTATCAGATCAAACTCAAAAAATTAAAAATAAAAAAATTAAGGCCCAACTAGGTTAATTTGTTTTGAGCCAACGGTGTGTTTGGCAAAACACACCTTTATATCTTATCCCTTTTATTCCACCTCTTTTTATTTTATTATCTAGCCAAGTCTTTCAGATATTAGAAAATTCCGAAAACATTTGTGGACCTTCTTGAATTTATTTGTGGGTCCCTTGTTTTTTTTAGATATTTCACTTTAAAATTGTTCTGTGTATTTTTACTATGAAATGCAAATCCGGTATACGATATATTTTTTTCATTTAAAAAAATAAAAAAAAATATGTATGCATTGATTTAAATTCATTTTATTAGTTTATTCACTAATGTCAGATTCAGGAATACCTTTTTTTGCTACGTAATATTTACAAACATCAAAGTTGGAAATATCCTTAATTGAAAATTCACTAACGCCAGAATCAAGAATATTACAAGCAGACCATCATAACATTAACCAACAAACTCTTCGCAATTTAAGACAAAACCAGTAATGCAACCTACATCAAGTAGGATGCTTAAAGAGTGATAATATCCTTCCTTTTATGTAACCAATTTCATACTATAAAATCGTTGTTGATCAGTTAGAGTCCCTAGTAATTATAATATTAGGTGACGACTCTTTAAACAAGATTTTTTTCCTATTAAAAAACAAGATGTCAAAAATCTGTTTTTTAAAAAATTCTTTGAATTAAGATTGTCGCGATGTCGGGATGGGACAATGCTAGGCGGGCAGCTTGCACAGAAAAATTTGTCAACTTTCTTTAGAAATAACGGGGTATTAGATGGACTTCTATAGATGCTGTTGGGTAATCCGGTGGTGTTTTAGTCTTATGGAATGATAACAACTTCAAAGCTAACTCTATAGAATATGGGGGACAGTGGATTGCTATCTTTGGTGTTCATTCTTCTTCAGATTTTGCTTGTGCCGTAGTGGCCTTACAGTTCATGTTAGCTGGTTCTAGAACAAGTCCAATATTATTATGTAAAATTTATCGAAGCTTAGGCATATTGTGTAGAGTCAGTAGAAAGTGCTGAAGTAGAATGATGGATTTTTGTTTTTAAAGTTGAAGTTCCACAATTAGATATTTCTTGCAATAATAGGGGAAGTCAAGCAATGAAGTACTGTTTGGATGAGGCATTACCAGTTGTAACAACAACTAGCTAAATGATTTCCCAGAATCATCATCAGCTACGTCCTCAATATCTGAGCAAATTTGGAAAAGGGAGGTTTACAGCGTGCCCACTGGGAGGCTGCTTTCTTTTCAGCTACAAACAGACCTCCGGGCTTGATTCAAATTGTCGTCTAAATCTAGAGAAAATATGGAACTAGAATCGGGCAGGGGCCGCGGCGGCTTGCGCAGCCCCCTCTACCACAAAATTTTGACGTGGACTCTCCCACTTGGGGAGACCTTAAGCCAGCACCCATCCTAAGTGCAATAGATGTCAGTACTGACCTAGGCCATGGACCTTCTTGATCCCCCATTGACCCCGTCCAGCTAAGTATGTTTCAATGGTGCTTCCTGCTTTATATTTATACACACGACCCTTTGTCTCTTCACCTGTTTATCCAACGTGGGATGATATTAATTATTTGACCAAACTGGGGCCAGCCTTAAGCTTAACTCCAACAGGCAACAACCTTCCTATTGATCTTGTTTCAGCATATGCTATTATCATGACTAAGTCATGGAATAATTCATTAATTAGAGATTGAAACTGTTTCTGTCCTGATAAAATTCATGACAAAAGCTATTCTTGCAGGCCTTTAAGTTTCCACTACCTGTTGTGGTTAGTTGGCATTCTTGTTTGCTACCATGCTTTTTTCTATTCTGTTCTTTTGTTGGCTATTGAAAACTGTGGTCTTCCTTTTACAAATTCAGCCTTCTAGAGTTCTATGCGATAAAAGAAAAGCTTGGAACAGCAATTGCCAGGACTCTTCTAAAATTGTGTTTAATCGTTAGGTCATTAAAATTCTGATTCTATTTCAAAGAACCTGAGAAATTTCTAAAGGAGAGAAACCTAGAGATCAAGGCTTTCGTTCTGCGGTGTGAGTGTGTGTGTGAAGAGCAAGATGACTGTCCTCTAGTTTAATTATAATCTCATTGGATGATTTTCTTTCATTCACATCCAGGTTTATGGTGTAGAACCAGCAGAAAGTGCAGTCCTGAATGGAGAAAAACCTGGTAACTAGTGAATTGCTCCATGCTCTAGAGTGTTTAGACAAGATGATTAAAATAATGTTAATCAATCAATTTTGAACAAATCATGTAAGCCTGTCTGAAACCTTCAAAGTTCTCATGATTTGATCACATCCTGAATGGATGCGTTAATTTCTTATTTGTCACAGGTGCACATTTGATTGAAGGACTTGGTGCTGGCGTTCATTGTACCTCCTGCTTTGGATAATGACCTCCTTGATGAAGTTTCACACTGGTTAAGAAATTGAGTTTGTTGGCACATAAATTTCGAACCTGAAATCATGATGATATATGTGGTTGTTATAACTTAATTTTTGATTTTTTTTATTTTATCTTAATTCTATTATATTATACTTTAAAAAATATGGGAAAAACACTTTACATATTTTGGTGCTTCTTTTAATTGTTTTTTAAACTACAAATTTAAATTTTATCAATTATAAGATTTTATAAAGCACCTTGAAGTCTCAAGAATATACAAAGAAAAGGAAATATCAACACATAAAATATTACAAGCATATAAATAAAAATTTTCATAGGATTTTTAATTGTACAATAATTTCAAAAATAAAGTCATGGGATCCACAAAACTTTGGTGTGATTAGTTTACTTTGTTTTTTTTTTAAAAAAAATAATTCTTGGCAGCTATTTTTTATATAAAAAAATTGATTTTTTAAAAAATTTATTTATAGGATTCATTTTTTCCACATGTCAATACATCTAGATCACGTCAATATTTTTCAATCTCAATCCTAAAAAAAATAAAATCAAAATCAAAATTTAGACACTTGAATAAATAGAATAAACGGTTAGACAGATATTTGCAATATTCTTTGTCTTCTTTGTAATTGTACAAAAGCAAATATTATTCTTTGTCTTCTTTGTAATTGTACAAAAGCAAATATTTAGAAAATTTATGGTCAAGATTCTAAAAGAACCCCACCAGATTTAGAGTTTATTAGGTATTGTGATAGTGATTGTATTTTAAATTATTTTTTGTTTGGAAATACATTGAAATATATATATATATTAAATTTATTTTTAACATTAGTACATCAAAATAAACTAAAAATAAATAATTAATTAATACAACTAAGCTCTTGATAAAATTAATTAATACAATATAAAAAAAATTGTTTTTTGATAAAAAAAATTTGTTTTTTGATAAAAAAAAATGAATTATAATAAGCTCTTGATGTTTTTTTATTGGTAATGATAATAAACTTCTTTCAGTATTGACAAATTAGTAATACAACTAAGAATCTTGATGATGTAATAAAAACCAAACTTATCCTAAAAGAAGTGGCCAATATTGCTTTCTATATATTTTCTTAAATAAATGACAAAATTTTCAAATTTGAAATTTCATAGCGAATGTCACCATTGATAAAAAGACAAGGTTTTTTGTTTTTTTAAAAAAGAAATTTCACTTAAAGAAGGGCAAACTACAGTACAGAACTCTAGCTAGCTACATGCAATTGAATATTCCTTCTTCTCTGTATCTATTCAAAAGGAAATCTTACACACACACACACACACACACAGAGTAATATCTTTAATACTCATTAAAAATAATTAACTTCAAACATTAATAAATTATTTTTAAAAATTTTCTTATAATTAACATGGCCAAATAATAAAAGCAATTATTTTATTTTCCATGAAAAATAATTTATTTTTCAATAATCCTTTTTTTATGAAAATATTTTAAAACCCAGCAAACGACAGGCCTAAATTAAAAATTTTTTATTAGGATAAACAAAGCCAGAAAACAACAACACACAATATCAGTGCCTCAAATCTTAGAAAGAGTGGTTTATATTGAAGAATAAAACTTGTGGAAATAAAACAAACTGATCGGATCTAATATTCCATATTATCAGCTAGCTGAATTAATTTGATTGATCTAAATGAACCGACAAAAGAAGTGAAAAGGAAATTTTAGACAACATATCACGTAAGAATAGTAACTGTCCAAAATTAGAGTACACCTCCCAAGACGCCATTGAATATTCAATCTTCTTACATACCGAGTGGATCATGGAACCCAACATGGAATATCAAGCAGCTTCGTTCTTCCAACATGAGTGGATCTGTTTTTTGCCATTGAGAAATCCGAAAGATTGTACTTTTGCAATAATTTTTAAAGTGGAACTGTCAATCCGTAGTCAGGCCCACTTTTATGACATAGACAGAGAAAAGCCCGCAGGACCATTTTGGGCTACCTTCACCTGTTACATCTACTTGTCATTTTATAATTATAATAATTATTTCTTTTTTGTATATATTTACTTGGACCCACATTGATCTCCCTCCTTACATATAATTTGTGTTTTATCTTTCTTGATAGGTGTCACGAGTTTCTCCACACGGTGAACTGACTTTTTTATAACATAAAAAATAAAATATTACAAGCTTATAAATAAAATTTTTCATGGGATTTTTAATCGTACAAGATTTGCAAAAATAAAGTCATGGCATCAACATAACTTTGGTGTGATTAGTTTACTTTTTTTCGTTTTCTTTTTTGTTTTTAATTCTTGACAGCTAATTTTTATTAAAAAATTAATTTTTTTTTAAAAAACTATTTATAAAATTTATTTTTTCTACATGTCAATGCATCTTGATCACGTGAATATTTTTTAATCTCAATCCTGACAAAATAAAAACAAATCAAAATTTAAACTCTTAAATAAATAGAATAAAAGTTTAGACAGTTCTTTTAACATTCCATCATCTTCTTTGTAATTGTAAAAAAGCAAATGTTTACAAAATTTCTAGTCAAGATGTTAAAAGAAACCCCACCAAATTTTGTGTCCATCAACCATTATAATAGTGGTTGTTTTTTTAATTATTTTTTGTTTGAAAATATATTAAAATATTTTTTTTATTTTTAAAATTTATTTTTAACATCAATACATCAGACTAAAAACATAAAAAAAAAATTAATTAATACAACTAAGCTCTTGATTTTTTTTGTTTGGTAAAAAAACTAATTAATACAACATAAACAAAATTTATATTTTTTGTTTTCTAATAAACAAAAATAAATTATAATAAGCTCTTGATGTTTTTTTATTGGTAATACAACTAAGAATCTTGATGATGTAATAAAAACCAGTCCCATTAATTTCCACAATTAATCAAACCAAACTTATCCTAAAAGAAGTGGCCAATATTGCTTTCTATATATTTTCTTAAATAATTGACAAAATTTTCAAATTTGAAATTTCATAGCGAATATCACCATTGCTAGGTGAAGCCCAAATACAAGGTTTTTGTTTTTTTTAAAGAGAAATTTCACTTCAAGAAGGGCAAACTACAGTACAGAACTCTAGCTAGCTACATGCAATTCAATATTCCTTCTTCTCTGTATCTATTCAAAAGGAAATAACACTCACACATAGACGCTCTCTTGTCGACTGAAAAGTTTTTTAAATATTGTAACTATGTTTATTTATATTATCTTTTTATTAGGATATACAAAGCCAAATTTATTAGGATATTTTTTGTGTTTTTAGATTATTTTGATGTATTGATGCCAAAAGCTTTTTTAAAAAAATAAAAAAAAATATTTCAATATATTTCCAAACAAAACATAATTTAAAATGCAATAACTACCGCAATATATAATGAACTCTAAATCTGGTGGGGCTTTTTTAGAATCTTGACTATAAATTTTGTACATATTTGCTTTTGTATAATTACAAAGAAGATGGAATATTGCAGAAAACTGTCTAATCTTTTATTCTATTTATTTAAGTGTCTACATTTTGATTTTTGATTTTTATTTTCTTGAAGATTGAGATTGAAAAATATTGACTTGATCAAGATACATTGACATGTGGAAAAAATGAATCCCATAAATAAATTTATGTTTTTTTTAAAAAATTATTTTGATGTATTGATACCAAAAAAATATTTAAAAATATTTCAATGTATTTCCATACAAAACATAATTTAAAATACAACCACTACCACAATATGTAATGAAATCTAAATCTGGTGGGGCTTCTTTTAGAATCTTGACTATAAATTTTGTACATATTTGCTTTTGTACAATTACGAAGAAGATGGAATATTGCAGAAAACTGTTTAATCTTTTATTCTATTTATTTAAGTGTCTACATTTTGATTTTTGATTTTTATTTTCTTGAAGATTGAGATTGAAAAATATCGACGTGATCAAGATGCATTTACATGTGGAAAAAATGAATCCCATAAATAAATTTATGTATTTTTTGTTTTTAAATTATTTTGATGTATTGATGCCAAAAATAATTTTAAAAATATTTCAATGCATTTCTAAGCAAAAAATAATTTAAAATACAATCATTAGCACAATATGTAATGAACTCTAAATCTGGTGGGGCTTCTTTTAGCATCTTGACTATAAATTTTGTACATATTTGCTTTTGTACAATTACGAAGAAGATGGAATATTGCAGAAAATTATCTAATCTTTTATTCTATTTATTTAAGTGTTTACATTTAGATTTTTTATTTTTATTTTCTTGAAGATTGAGATTGAAAAATATTTACGTGATGAAAAAATGAATCCCATAAATAAATATAAAAATAAATTTATGTTTTTTTTGTTTTTAAATTATTTTGATGCCAAAAACAAAATAAAAATATTTCAATGTATTTCCAAGTAAAAAATAATTTAAAATGCAACCACTACCACAATATGTAATGAACTCTAAATCTGGTGGGGCTTCTTTTAGCATCTTGACTATAAATTTTATACATATTTGCTTTTGTACAATTACAAAGAAGATGAATTATTGCAGAAAACTGTTTAATCTTTTATTTTATTTATTTAAGTGTCTACATTTTGATTTTTTATTTTTATTTTCTTGAAGATTGAGATTGAAAAATATTGACGTGATCAAGATTGCATTGACATGTGAAAAAAATGAATTCCATAAATAAATTTATGTTTTTTTTGTTTTTAAATTATTTTGATATTGATGCCAAATTTTTTTTTTTAAAAATTGGCCACTTCTTTTAGGATAAGTTTGGTTTGGTTCATTGTGAAAATTAATGGGAGTGGTTTTTATTACACCATCAAGATTCTTAGTTGTATTACGAATTTATCAATACTGAAAGAAGTTTATTATCATTGCCAATAAAAAAACATCAAGAGCTTATTATAATTCATTTTTGTTTATCAGAAAACAAAAAAAATTTGTTTATGTTGTATTAATTGATTTTATTACCAAACAAAAAAAATCAAGAGCTTGGTTGTATTAATTAATTTTTTTATGTTTTTATATTAGTTTATTGTATCGATATTAAAAATAAATTTTAAAAAATAAAAAAAATATTTCAATACATTTCCTATAAAAACATAATTTTAAAAATAATCACTACGATAGTACCTAATGGACACTAAATTTGGTGGGGTATCTTTCAATATCTTGACTATAAATTTTGTAAACATTTGGTTTTTTACAATTACAAAGATGATGGAATATTGCAAACCACTCTCTAACCTTTTATTCTATTTATATAGGTATTTAAATTTTGATTTGTTTTTAATTTTCTTGAGGATTGAGATTGAAAAATATTTGCGTGAACAAAATGCATTGACATGTGAAAAAAATAAATCTCATAAATAAATTTTTTAAAAAATCATTTTTTTTTGTAAAAAATAGCTGCCAAGAATTAAAAACAAAAAAAGAAGAACAAAGTAAACTAATCACACCAAAGTTTTGTTGATCCCATGACTTTATTTTTGCAAATCTTGTACGATTAAAAATCCTATGAAAAATTTTATTTATATGCTTGTAATATTTTATGTGTTGTTATGTCCTTTTCTTTGTGTATTCTTGATACTTTCTAAACGATAATTTATCAAGAATACATAAGAAAAATACTTTGAATTGTTGATTTTTCACCAAAAATAATTTAGAAACAAGAATTCATTATATAATGGATTTTCCATTATAATACTGTCAATTGGACCAAGCTGTAACTTTGGAAGTCATTGGTTCACATCAATCATTTCCCTTTGTAATAATGAACTCTTAAAAAGCCAGGAATGGGCAGAGCAGTTACAAAGGTTAGGGATAATTTTGAAGAACAATGAGGAGTTCGATTGAAAAGAACAGCGCTAAGGAGGATGTGTAAAATGATTTTCCCTGCATACATTGTGTTTTTCTTGTGCAGGAATTTATTTGTCTTGGTCATGATCGAAAATTTCTTATGTGGACACTTGTTATTTTTTATGTTACAAAAAAGTCAGTTCACCTTGTGGAGAAACTCGTGCAACCTATCGAGGAAGATGGATCAATTAAAGGTTGAGGGCTGGAGGCAGAGGAAGCCACCCAGCCAGTCAGCATCTTCGTTAGAAATGAAGTATCCTTTTATATATATATATAAAGCATCCTAAAAAAATACATGGTTCGCTTAGCTAAGCCTACTACCTAGATAGATTACAAGATAAGGATAACCAGAATGAAAGGAAACCGGAGAGAATAACAAACTTTATTTTATAAAATGAACAACTTCCGAAGAATGTAATCGGGAAAAAAAAATATTAACTTGTGTCACTTTTTCAAACTCATGATTTTAGCTAGTGATTAAACTAGAAGTACCTCATCTAGAAAATTACCATTTTAAAATTTGATTCAACCCAATGGGTTGATCTGTGGCTTAGGCCAAGCCAGGTTTCAAAAGGAATTTAGAAAGAATTGATCCGGTGTGAAATAGTTAAAAACTGGAGTTGACCCATGACCCTATTATCCTGGGCAAACTCTATCAAAATAAGGTCAAAACTTAATGACTATTTTCTTTTATTTTATGTTTTTTCAAAATAATTGCATTTTAACTTTTTTTTTATAAAATAAAAAGATTTGGTTGACTAGGGTTAGCTCAAGTTAACCCACCTGACTCCTGACTCGGTATTTGTCTCATATCGACTCCTGGGTCGGGTCTAAAAGCTTTGAAAAACACCATTAAGACCAGCTCCTAATAAGTTGGTTGACTTGGGTTAACTCAAGTTAACCCACTTGACTCATGACTCGGTATTTGTCTTGGATCGACTCCTCAATCGGGTCTAAAAACTTTGAAAAACACCATTAAAACCAGCTACTAATAAGTGAAATGTTGAATGGTGAAATAAATAAAAAATCAACTATTCAAAAGGAATGATAAAAAAATAGCAATTAAGAGAATAAAAATCTAATTTAAAAAAAAATAAGATAGCAACCTAAAATTTTTAGTTAAGGGGAAAAATTAAAAAAAAAATCAAAATTAACAAAAGAATCCAAAAAAAAAAGAAGATTGAAGATTAAATTTGAAAAAAAAAATTCAAGATTAGTATTCAAGAATGAAATTGAAAACAAATTAAGATTTAATAAATAAATCAAAATTAGAAATAGAACGAAACCTTAAATATCAATGGAAATCTACCTAACACCAAGTTTTTAACTAATGCATTAATTTATAATGAAGACTTCATTTCCGGTCAAGATTGAATGTTCTGATCACTAATCTTACTCGTGCATTTATAATGAAACCAAATCTATCATTTCTTTTCCATATATATACGTGTGCAGGGCAAATCATTTTATACATCCTCCTTAAGTAAGTAAACCACCAAGGCCATGGCTTCCCACATCTTTCTCTTTTCCACACCTTTTTTGGTTTTTTCCTTACTTGCTTATGCTTCCTTCTTTGCTTCTTTTGCTTACTCGGCTAGTACTGGAGCTGCTGAAGTAGCAAATGGAAGGAAGGAAGCGGAAGCTCTTCTAGAATGGAAAGTCAGTCTTGACAACCAAAGCCAGTCTCTCCTGTCTTCTTGGGCTGGAGACAGCCCTTGCAACTGGTTCGGAATCAGTTGCGACCAGTCTGGTAGTGTCATCAACATAAGTCTGCCCGATTCTAGTTTGAGAGGTACGCTTAATAGTCTCAGATTCTCTTCCTTTCCTAACTTGACTGTGCTTAACCTTCCCAACAACTCCCTTTATGGTTATGTTCCTTCACATATAGGTAACCTCTCTAACCTCTCCATCCTTGACTTGTCTTTCAATGACATTTCTGGCAACATTCCAGCAGAAATTGGAAATTTAGAATCTCTCACTATTTTGGCTTTGGTATCTAATAAACTAACTGGTACAATACCAGCATCTTTAGAAAATTTAAAAAGCTTATCTGAACTTTACCTTGCGGATAACAGTTTTTTTGGTCCCATTACTTTTATAGGAAACCTGACGAGATCTCTCACCATTTTATCTTTGGGGTCTAATAAACTAACCGGTACAATACCGACATCTTTAGGAAATTTAAAAAGCTTATCTAAACTTTACCTTTGGGATAACAGTCTTTTTGGTCCCATTACTTTTATCAGAAACCTGACGAGATCTCTCACTATTTTAGATTTGTCATCTAATAAACTAACTGGTACAATACCAACATTTTTAGAAAATTCAAAAAGCTTATCTGAACTTTACCTTGCTGATAACAGTCTTTTTGGTCCCATTACTTTTATAGGAAACCTGACGAGATCTCTCACCATTTTATCTTTGGGGTTTAATAAACTAACTAGTACAATACCGACATCTTTAGAAAATTTAAGAAGTTTATCTGAACTCTACCTTTTGAATAACAATCTTTTAGGTCCCCTTACTTTTATCAAAAACCTGACAAGATCTCTTATTATTTTAGATTTGTCATCTAATAATCTAACGGGTACAATACCGGCATCTCTAGGTAATTTAAGAAGCTTATATGCACTTGATCTTGGGAATAACAGTTTTTCTGGTACAATTCCTCCAGAAATAAACAACCTTACACATTTGTATTTTTTACAAATACGTTCTAATAGATTGTCTGGTAATCTACCACGAGATGTGTGCCTTGGTGGATTACTTTCATACTTTGCTGCGGCGAACAATTATTTCACGGGACCTATCCCAAAAAGCTTGAGAAACTGCAGCAGCTTGTTGAGACTCAGACTTGAGAGAAACCAACTTAGTGGAAACATATCTGAAGCTTTTGGCACACATCCCCATTTGTACTACATGGATTTGAGTGATAATGAATTGCATGGTGAACTTTCATGGAAATGGGATCAGTTTAACAATCTGACGGCCTTTAGAAGTTCTGGAAACAAAATATCTGGAGAAATACCAGCTGCTCTTGGAAAGGCAACTCATCTACAAGCTCTTGACCTCTCGTCAAATCAACTAGTTGGGACAATTCCCAAAGAATTGGGAAATTTGAAGTTGATTGAACTTGCACTCAACGATAACAGACTTTCAGGTGATATTCCTTTCGATGTCACATCGTTACGTGATCTCGAAAGGCTTGGCCTAGCTGCGAACAATTTTAGTGCAACGATTCTTAAACAGCTTGGTACCTGTTCAAAACTGATATTCTTGAATATGAGCAAGAATAGATTGACAGGGAGTATTCCTGCTGAGATGGGGTCTTTACAGTCTCTTCAAAGTCTTGATCTCAGTTGGAATTCCCTAATGGGAGATATAGCACCGGAGCTTGGACAGCTGCAGCGGCTAGAGGTATTAAACCTCTCCCATAATATGCTGTCTGGTCTCATTCCAACCAGTTTTAGTAGACTGCATGGCCTCGCTAAAGTGGATGTATCCTATAACAAGTTAGAGGGTCCCATTCCTGACATCAAAGCCTTTCGCGAGGCACCATTTGAAGCAATTCGCAACAACACCAACCTGTGTGGCAATGCTACTGGTTTGGAGGCTTGTGCAGCTCTCATGAAAAACAAAACTGTGCACAAGAAGGGCCCCGAAGTTGTCTTTATGACTGTATTTTCTCTGCTGGGTAGTTTGCTGGGCCTGATTGTAGGTTTCCTTATCTTTTTCCAAAGCAGAAGAAAGAAAAGGTTAGTGGAAACACCACAAAGAGATGTTACCGCGAGATGGTCCCCTGATGGGGAACTGCGCTACGAGGACATCATTGAGGCTACTGAGGAATTCAACTCCAAATATTGCATTGGTACAGGAGGGTATGGAGCTGTTTACAAAGCTGTACTTCCATCAGGACAAGTCCTAGCCGTGAAGAAGTTTCACCAAACACCAGAAGTTGAGATGAGCAGCTTGAAAGCTTTTAGAAGCGAGATTGATGTCTTAATGGGTATACGGCATCGAAACATTGTGAAGCTGTATGGTTTCTGCTCGCATGCCAAACATTCATTTTTGGTATATGAATTTGTGGAAAGGGGAAGTTTAAGAAAGGTACTGAACGACGAGGAACAAGCAGGAAAGATGGATTGGGATAAAAGGATAAATCTTATCAAAGGCGTAGCCACTGCTTTATCCTACATGCACCATGACTGCTCTCCTCCAATTATTCATAGAGACATTTCCAGCAACAATGTTCTTTTGGATTCAGAATATGAGGCTCATGTCTCTGACTTCGGCACAGCTAGGCTCCTAATGCCTGACTCCTCCAATTGGACATCATTTGCAGGCACCTTTGGGTACACAGCTCCAGGTATGTAGTTAAGTTTCAATATCACCTTCTACAGTAGGTTAGTTTACAAAATCACTTGAAAACAAAATAGGTGCAGTAAATTATTTTGGCAAAATATAGCATGACCAGCCTCTTTTGCAGAGTTGGCATACACGATGAAAGTGGATGAAAAATGTGATGTGTATAGCATTGGAGTATTAACATTGGAAGTAATGATGGGAAAGCATCCTGGCGATTTCATCTCATCTCTGATGTTATCGGCTTCCACCTCCTCATCATCACCAATCGGTCACAATACACTCTTGAAGGATGTTTTAGACCAGCGCCTCCCACCTCCTGAAAACGAGCTTGCGGACGGTGTGGCACATGTTGCAAAACTGGCGTTTGCTTGCTTGCAGACCGATCCCCGTTATCGGCCAACAATGCGACAAGTTTCTACAGAGGTTACAACTCCTTGGCCGCCATTGCCAAAGCTATGCTCCACGATGGAATTGGAAGATATACTGGTTCACAGAAATGCTATTGGCTGAATTTTTACAGTATACTTGGCCGTCTTGTGAAAAACAACTTGTTTGAAAAGATGTAATATTCAATAATCTCAAAAGGTGTTATTGTCTGTGTTAGATGTAATTTATTGCCTTCATTTGTATCAATTGCCTTCCTACTACATATTTTTTTTTGGAGAGTAATAAACAATCCAAATGCCAAACTCTACCCACCCGACCGGTTGAAATTCCATATCTATTCCTCCGGTTCTAAAGAGGGCTTCCCTTAAGTACAGAAGCTAAGCAGAAAAGCTATCAAACTTGCTTTTGAAATATTGCACAAATCTTTAAATCACACGTTGCAAGAACATGTCAGGTCTTCACCTACATGTTCTTGCAAAGCACCAAATCTCTTACTCATGAAGATTCAAGTCTTCAAGTATTATTTTGTAAAGAATTTACGATGTAGCCACACACAATTTTAATAAAAACAAATATTTTCCACTCTTTCATCTTATTATTTTCAGGCAAACTTGGTTTGTATAATAAATATGCTAGAGGTTCAATGAGATTTAATCCATATTATAGGAGATAGCCATCCTCTAATCTCAAATCTCTACCCACCAGACCTTTTCCAGGATTTGAATCTAAAAAACCTCGTATTAAAAAATCAAAAACTCTTGAATGGATCGTCCCCCCATCCGTGGTGTGCTTCCCAGCCCTGTGATAAGGAATGCTGCTTCTGCTCAAAAACTCTGTTGTAGAATTGTAGGCATAATTTTCTCTCAAGGTTCAGGTTAATTTTGTACCTGGAAGGCCAACGGGCCTCGGCATCAAAACATTTTGTAATTTTCAACAGTTTTCAAGGGTTTACGCGATTATACTGAATTATAAGTGGAATTTCCTGAATTGAGACAAGACCAAACCTATAGCCAAAAACAGTCTGTTTGGCAAACAAAAACAGAGCGTCTCCTACCTTTCCCTCTGGGCTTCAAAAAATCTAATAGATCTTGCCTTATGGTAGCCTGCTTTAGTTCCTTACGAAACTTTCATTATTGGGTTAGCCATATACTTTACATATTTCTAGCAATTCACATGACATCATTAAATGATTAAGTCTTGGATAAGAATCTACAACACACTAGAACTTGTTGACGATCCCTGCTTCTCTGAGAAAATCCATTAGTAGCTTTCCAAGATCAAGAAACTTCAAAACAAAGAACATCCAAAACCCTTTGCAACAACTAAAGAAAGATGTTTTCGTATACCTTACCTTAGCCCTCAAGCAAACTCCAACAGAACCCTAATTGAATATAACAGCTGAAAACATCCCAGTGAAGTGCTTGCGATTCAAAAAATGAAGTCTAATAATGGACTACTTGAAGCAAAGCAGAAGTTATGAGACACTTACGATGCGTCTGTTGTGGATAAAAAGGCTGTTTCCGTAGAAAGCATTTTTCAAGACGAATAGGAACGTTGTGGCAGTTGATTTGAAACATAGGAATTGGAAGGATCAAAATTCAGAATGTCTGAAAAGCAATGATACTTGATATGAATCCAGGTGGTGTGGTTAAGGTCGGGGTGATTTGGATGGCGAGAGGGGAGATATTGGAGAATGTGATGGGAGCACTAAATGCGTTGCTGATTTTTCAAGGTTGTGGAGATTCCCAGGAAGTGGACAGGGTTGCAGCCTCTAATTTCCACTTAAAGTTAGTGGATTCAATGCGTAGCTGATTTTTCAAGCAAAGACTGATTGGGAGGGGAACTTTGAAATCGTTAAACGGAATTGTGTCAAAAGGAAGAGGAAGAGGAAGAGGAAGATGAGAAAAGAGATGAAAGTAAGAAAGATGGGAAGTGTGTCAAAAGGAAGAGCGTTCATGAGTACTAGTAATATTCATGAGCTTATATTAGAAGGTGCATTGGGTACGACTGA
>Ga0325410_1004446_pt1 | contig 15676 bp, 13 predicted proteins | sample PopdelMetagenome_16_FD_206182 | JGI IMG/M metagenome (GOLD analysis project Ga0325410, IMG submission 206182) | Populus deltoides microbial communities from Bellville, Georgia, United States - Xylem-PdIQD-R3 | ecosystem: Host-associated > Plants > Phyllosphere > Stem > Wood/Secondary xylem...
TTGGTACCAATACTTTGATTTTCTATTTTTATCTACATATGTGTTTAATTGTTTTTGGTAGATGTTAAATTTTATTGGTTAAAACTTAAATATATTAACATATAAGTAATTTATATGTCATAACATTGAGAGTCTTATATGGAGCAAAGAAGAAGGATAAAAAAAATTATACACTTATAAATTAGATAGATTCTTATTGAAGTACACTCAATATTATAGTCATTTGTTGGTAAAAAAAAGGAGAAAATTAAGTAACTTGAATTTTCTTTTATATCTACAAGAAATTTTATTAATTATTTGTTTTAAAATTCTAATCTCATTAAACTGCTTTTTTGTTGATGTAAAAAGTGAGGTTAAGAATTTGGATAATTGAATTTTTTTTTTGCTTTTTTGGTTGATCTTATTTTTTTTTCTTATGTTAATGAAATTATCTATTTATTCTAACACAACTTATAAAAGTTGAAGAACATTTTACATTAGTAAAGAAACTATTTATGCCCCTTTATTTCACTTATGTTAAGATATGTTGGTATAAATTATTAGTTGTATGCATATGTTATTCATAAAACAAATTTAATAAAATGCTTATTGTTAAAACCTTTTTTGAGAGGTTGTATTGGCAAATTAAAATTAATATTGTCTGAGTTTAACTTACATTATATGCTACAAAAAAGCAGTTAAAGATACACTTTAACTAATTTCTTAGATGATCACTCATGCATTAACATGATCATAAGATAGAACAAGATATCAATATTATTATGACATAACCTGTTTCATAGCTATTGTGGTTTAAAAGATCGAAAACTAGGAACATAGCTAGTGTAGAAGTAATAATATCCCTAGTAGGTCATATAGTGACCATATATTTTTGCCTTGATTTTTCTTTAACAAGTACTCAAGGTGAATATGAGGCTTTAATAATAGATATTGAAATACTCCTAAAGTTAAGGGCACAATTAGTTACAGTGACAAAGATTCGTTAGTCATTATCAACCAATTAGTTGGTGAATATAAGTATAAACATCCTACCTTAACTCCACACTATAAAATGATTATAAACCTTTTCACAAGGTTTTCCGATCTTATTTTTATTTTTTTCAGTGAGAGAAAATAATACAACCAATAACTTGACTCAACATGGATCAAGATATAGAATGAGCTTTGATTATTATGGCATTATCCTTACAAGGATTTATGATCGATCAACTATTATTGATGTTTAGCATGAAGGTAATGATGGCTAGAGCAACATAAGTTCTATGGTTCGAATTGTATAAGATAGTAGCAATAAATTGTTGTTGAAACTTTATACCATGTACAAGAAAATGATCCTAACAAAACAAGTGCTCTTGATCCACATACGGATAGGAGATATGAGATTAAAAATCCTTGTAAGGATGATGCCATAATAATCAAAGGTCATTTTATATCTTGATCCATGTTAAGCCAAGTCATTGATTGTATTATTTTCTCTCACTGAAAAAAATAAAAACAACATTAGAAAACCTTGTGATAAGGTTTATAACCATTTTATGGTGTGGAGTTAAGGTAGGAAATTACATTTATATTTAAACTTTATGCCATGTAAAAAAAATGATCTTAACAAAACAAGTTTTCTTGATCTATATAAGGATTGAAAGAGGAGATTAAAACTTTTTTGCAAGACCTTTTATAGAATTAAAGTTTATAAATCGACAGCGACATAGTTTATGTTGTCGATTTCTGAATCGGCAGCGATATAATTTTCATTGCCGTTTACGTTACTGATTTCTAAATCAACAGTGGTTGTGTGTGCTGACGAATCCATGTGTTAGCCATGGTTTAAAACCGGAAAAAAAATTTAGTCCTTGGCTATAAAACCTGACAAAATTTAGTTCTTGGCCAACTAATTCTAAACAGAATCCAGGGGACTAAACCGGTTTTGGGATAACTTAAAGAGAAACAATGATATGTTGGACAACACCCAAACACCCCCACCTTATTAAGAGGAGGGTATAAATGCAAGGGAGAGAGAGAAGGTGACCCTTTATCTCCCCAAGATCCAGCTGCAACTCTGTTGGAAACAATCCTTTCTTCTAAAAAAAAGACTGAAACTGACCAGCTGCATGCAAATCTCCAAGAGTGCTGCGTGAGAAAAGAGCTAGAGGGAAGGAGTTGTGACCGAAAACATGGTGGAAGCTGAAGCCTAGACCTTCTTCCAGATCTAATAACAGCCATTGCTGCAGCACATACATCCCTCTTCCAAGTAGAAAACCGAACCCAACCAGCCTGCATGCCATTTTTTATGAGCGTGGAGAGAGAAGTGAGTAAGGAGAAGAAGAGAAAACCAAAAACTTGGAAGAAAAAAGAGCCTAAAGGCTGACTGGACAACAAGATAGAGAAGGAAGAAAATTGAAAAAGAGAGGAAGAGCAGACCACCGAAACCTACATTGAACTTGTTAAATTTATGAGGTATAAACCATACCACTCATCCACTTGTTCTTGGGGCCTTGGAACTGAAAAGGAGAAGAAAACCCTAAGTAAATAGCCCAAGAATCTCACACTAGTTGTTAAGGAAAACTAGACAAGGATGAGGGACGAAAATGGGGCTGATTGGGGAACCTAAATCCAGAACATTTAACAAAGGAAATGAACAATTTTTAATGCAAAAAACTTGGAGAGGTGGCCGGTCATGGTAAGGGCTGGACAAAACATGTATTAAAGAAATAAAATGCAAGATGATGACCTTGTTAGAGTTGCTTAATTATATGAATTGAAACAGAATTATACATGTGTTAATGTCATGAATTCTGCATATGTGGTTGAAGAACTTGTATGAAAATGTGTATGTGGATGTTAAGTGAAAAAATTATGTGTGTTTATAACCTTGAAACCATGCTACAACTGAAACAAGAATTTCACTATATAATGCTTCAGTTTTGTTTGTTTGATGAACAGACATATGTGATTGTGAATCAAGAGAATGGATTGTGAATTGTGATTATGATTATACTTGTGAAAAATATGATGATTTGTATATGAGAAATGTCCTTGATCGAAAATGAACCCTTGTGAATTATGAAATTATTAGTGGTGGTGTTGATGTATTACCATGATGTAAGTGAAAACATGGAATGATTGATTGTGGCAATGCTAAATGCTGGTCTTGAAGTGTTAGCTAGGAGAGTAATTGGAAATATGTGTATGTTGAGATTTGGTCGCGTCACTTGTTAACTTATGATAAATTGAATACGATTGGTTATGGTCTATGTTCAATTCTGTCTAGGTGTGTTATAAAGGGGAAAGACTTAGCGTAGACCCTATATGCAACAAAGGGAAAAAGCAAGACTAGAAATGACTTAATCATCGCTGTTGATTTGTAGATCAGTAGCAATATAGATTTCACTGACGATTTCAGTGAAAGTTGCAGAATTGGATTGCGTTGATGATTTCTGGTAAGGCGGCAACTTAACTTTTGTCAATGATTTTTGAATCAATAGTAGTTTATCTGTGCTGATGATTTCAACATCAGCCGTAGAAATGTGTTGCGTTTATGATTTCTGGGGCGACAACGACTTAGTTTCCGTCAACAATTTTTGAGTCAACAGCAGGCTGTGCGTGCTAATGATTTCAACATTAATTGTAGAAATGTGTTTCGTTGATGATTTCTAAGTCGGCAGCGACTGAGTTTTTGCCAACGACTTCTGATTCAGCAGTAACCTATTATGCATTGACGATTTCTGTAGAATTCTATATGTTACCAGTGAATCAGTTTCGCTGCCGAATTCTGTATGTAATTAGCAAATCTGTTTTTTCTGATGAATTATATGCCATTAGTGAATCAGTTTTGGTGTCAAATTCTGTATATCGCCAATGAATCAGTTTCGTTGCCGAATTCTGTGGAACCGGCGAATTAGTTCTCGCTGATGAATTGTATGTCACCAGCGAATCAATTTCACTGTCGAATTCTGTATGTCACCATCGAATCAGTTTCACTACCGAGTTCTGTGTAACCATGGAATCAGTTTCACTAACGAACTATATGTCACCAGCAAATCAGTTTTGTTGTCGAATTTTATATATAACCAGCGAATCAGTTTTTGTTGATGAATTGTATGTCACCAACAAATCAGTTTTGCTGCTGGATTCTGTATGTCACCAACGAATCAGTTTCGCTGCTAAATTCTATGTAACCAGTGAATCAATTCTCGCTAACGAATTGTACATCACCAGCGAATCAGTTTCGCTGCTGAATTCTGTATGTCACCAGCGACTCAGTTTTGCTGTCGAATTTTGTGTAACCAGTGAATCAATTCTTATTGACGAATTGTATGTCACCAGGGACCCAATTTTTGTTGATAACTTTTTGTGATAACAACAGCTTAGCCGCTAACGAATTTCACATCAGAAATGATTTATTGCTTATAAAGATTTCATTATATAATTATATAATGTGCAGAACATTGGAATGTGAACATGTGCATTTTGAAATAAGTATGACGATGAGTTATGTGTTTGCCGAATGCAAATGTGCTGATTTATGATCATTTGATGTATCAGGTGATGCGACCAAAATCAAACCTTCAACCGGATGAGTACATCGCAGGAGGAACATGTAGGTGATTTCCACCCCTTTCTAGCGTAATGTTAGTTTTTGAAGTTAATTTATTACAAAGGATATATTATTGTGCTATATGAAATGCTAAACTGTCATAAATGGTTGTACGAGTATTACCAAGGATCTACCGTTGTATTATACTGAATGTTAATTGTCATAATTGGTTGTATGAGTATTAAAAATGATCTACCATTGTATTATACTGAATGTTAATTGTCACGAATGGTTGTATAAGTATTACGAAGGATCTACTGTTGCATTATCCTGAATGTTAATTGTTATGAATGGTTGTATGAGTATTACAAAGGATCTATCGTTGTATTATGTTGAAGGGTATTTGTCATGAATGTTTATATGAGTATTGCGAATGATCTATTATTGTGCTAAATTGTAATAAATTTTTATATGAGTATTACAAATGATCTATTATTGTATTGTACTGAACATTAACTGTCATGAATGGTTGAATGAGTAATACGAAGGGTCTGTTGTTTTGTTATACTAAATGCTAAATTATTATAGAATGTTTGCTTAAGTATTACAAAGGATCTATTGTGGTGTATACTGAACCCTAAGCTATTTAGAATGTTTGTACGAGTATTACGAAAGGTCTACTATTATGTTACAGTGAATGTTAAATTGTTATGAATCGTTTGAATGAGCATATGATATATTATCATGTTATAGTGATTTCATAAACCGTTTATGGAACGTTTGATTGGTTAATGATTAGCTTCGACTAATGACATCCTAGAAGGATGATCGGATTGCGTTTTATGATTAGCTATGGCTAATGATATCTGAGATGGATGACCAGGTTATGATTGATGATTAGCTTCGGCTAATGACATCCTAAGGGGATGACCGAGATGAAAAAATGATTAGCTTCGGCTAATGACATCCTAAGAGGATGAATGAGATGAAGAAATGATTTGCTTCGGCTAATGGCATCCTAAGTGGATGATCAGGATGAAGAAATGATCGGGATGAATAAATGATTAGCTTCGGCTATTGCCATCCTAAATGGATGACTAAGATGAATAAATAATTAGTTTCAACTAATGGCATTCTAAAAGGATGACTAGGATGAATAAACTATTGACTTCGACTAATAGAGTCCTAAGAGGATAACTAAGTTTGGGAGTTATGAGTTAGTTTCAAGAATTAATGCGTTCATGTGTACTATGTTTTGTATATACCAAGTATATGAAAGAACTATGATTGTTATGTTTTAAATAGAGAATAACGTTAGTTCGGTTAACGGTATTCGAGAAGGATGACTGGGTTTGAGTATTGTAATTAGCCTCAGTAATTGATGAATTATTAAGGATGGTATTTATGTAAGTAAGGAGATATGAAAGAATTATACTCTTTTGGTCCACAAATAAAATGTAACGTTAATATTGCTTTATTATGTTTTTAAATTGCTTATAATGCTTGAAATTACCTTGTGTTGTAACATGGACATCATACCAACATGATGCGTAAGGAAATTCGTTTCGCAGCTCACATATTTTGAAAAGAACTATATATTCACATGTTATAGGTGATGTGAATTCTGTATAAATAGACGTGTTAATCGCTCAATTAGTCGTTCGACCTCTTTTGTAAAGACTTGTAATGAAAAATTGAAATGGAACATGGATGTGTATGTGCGAATATGTAGTTATGATGTGTATGAATATACGTATGTGGTATTCTTTTTATGAGGATATTATGTTGTGAAATTACATGAGGCCAGGATGAACGAAAGTACTAGTTGTGTAACTTGCCGTCCGACACTCTTGTATGAACTCGTGATGATAACAAGACTAGAACAAGAATGTGAATTTATGAGAATGTCAATAGGATGTAATGTAAACCTATGAGTATGAAAATATCATATTATGGGCATGTGTATTAAGAATTCGTTTTATGGGAATGTTGATTTACGTTATCTTACATAGATTATGCTTTCTTAATGAATGGAAAGCAATTACAAATATGCAAAATGATATGGTGAAAAATCCAAAACCTGACGACTTATATATATAAAAAAATTCCATCGATTTTTGCTTTGAAAAAGCCGGGTCGTTACAGTTCATGTGATTGTCATAAAAAAAAAGTTTAGTTTGTATTAAAATTCAATATGCCTACTTATTTGATATAGAACACTTGTATATGATTACAATTACATGTTTATCTAGGTTTTAAATGCTATATCGATATAAATAGGTTATTCAATAGTTGAAAAAGATAGTCAAATCTAAATATGCAATTTTATTCTTTCAATTTATTCAAGTTATCTTTCTTCTTGTATTTTCAACTTTCATTTACTTGCTTCCTTCGTGGCTTTATTTACTTTCTTGTTTTCAATCCTTTTTTTTCCTCCTTTACCTATCGTTCTTCTAGTACAATGTTATTTGGGATAGATACATCTTTTCTTAAGGTTGGAAGTCTTGACACATTTATATTCTGTTTGATTTGAAAAGGTTTCTATCTCTACCTTCTCTCATAATTTAGTTTTAGATTTAAAAGAAAGAAATGAAAAATAAATGGCATAAGTGATCCAAAATTATCTTACCAATCAACAATCATAATGTCCGGAATATTAAAAGAATGCATACATTAATTAATCAAAACTAAGATTTTTCTCAATAACCTTTTAAGAGAAGTATTGGATTGGATGACTCATCACGCAAAGCATTTCTAATTTATCATTTTATCATCATAAATTATCATAAAGACGAAATTGTCTATGATAATTAGTCTCATTAATTGAAAATGCTTTAAAATATTGCTTTTTAATTTTTTTTATATTAAAATATCGAAACCATAAAAAACACATAAAAGACATCAATTTGATATTTTTTTATTTATAAAAAACACTTTTAAAAAAAGGCTAAATCATAAAAATAAACACATCCAAAATATTGCATGTTTCATATCATCATCAACACATGATTTGTTACATGTATTGAGTTTTCTTTTTCTTTTTCTTTCCTTTGTATATAAATTCTAGGATCATATTGATGATGCATCAATAGAAGTGAAAGGGATACAAGTGGAGACTATAAAGTGTCAAAGCAAGAGTTGATCCACTGAGTCCTTTTGTATTTAAATTATTTATCACCAATAATTTCTTTCCTATATTCGAGTTGTTTTGTTAGTTATGACTGCTAATTATTTAAATTAAAATAAATGGCAGTTATTTCATAATGTTCGGAGCAATTATGCTAAGATGTTTTTTTATATATATTATTTTTTTTATATTTTCAGATTATTTTAATATATGAATATTAAAAATAAATTTAAATAAAAATATCATTTCTATTTATTTTTAAATAAAAATCATTTAAAAAAAAAACCACACTTGCTTACTTTAAACGTGGAAACAGAGTTGAACTCAAGTGGAAGTTAACACTTGCAAGTTGATTACAATTTGGACGGATGAGAGTATTCGTAAGCCTCATTCCAGCATGCTTCAGCAGAAAAAGAAAGACTTGCTCTGGTCAACGACGACGAAGCCAACCATTTCTGCCCATAGTTTAACGCGTGTTTCATTCTTTCATGTCTGAAAGATAACAAGAAAGAATCCAAAGCTGCAAATTCCCGAAAAAATCGAAGGCCAGTGATGGGTACCGTCAAGCTTGGAGAGAACGTGGAGATCAAAGAAGTGGTTATACAGAAAGCATGCTCAATGGCCATGAATGCTCACAAATCTCCAGGGAAGCAATATCTTTCTAAAAAGATTAAAACTTCATCATCTGAAGTTGTCTTTAGCTTTCCTGGATCTTGGTCTGTTAATGATTGGTTTACTGGAATTTCCTTTGGAGAAACGAAGGTGGATCCTCAGCTCTTTCCTTCTCTCAAATATGTTGGTCTTGATGTAACTGCTACTGTCAACGAAGTCTTTCTCAATAGATTCAAAGCAGTTTTGGCTAATCCACAGTTCCAAATCGAGGTATCTGAATCCACTTTCTGGTCATTTATGTTATTATAATCAGTTGTGAATTTTCTTTTGTTAGGGAATATATTTCTTTCTTTCTTTCTTTCCCCTTTTTTGTGTGTTTGTTCATCAATTTTTCCTTGTGGATATGATGCTAATGTGTGAAGAATTTTTAGGTTCTATAACTGCATCTGTATTCTTGATTGAAAACCTTCTGAGAAGGTAATTGAATTCCATGAGAAGAAGTACAAATTGATAAGATTTACATGTGTTAAATGGAAACTGATGGAAATTAGAATATAATTAACAAGAAAACATTAAAATAATTGCTGAATCATAAGAAATTAACTTCGATCTGATTCTGGTTTTCAATTTTCTTAGGTGGAAAAGGCTGCGACAGACAGGAGGCAAATTGTATTTACAGGCCACTCTTCAGGAGGGGCAATTGCCATACTGGCAACAATTTGGTTCTTGGAAGAGCAAATTAGAAAAAGCTCCATCTGGATTGCGCCACTCTGTCTGACTTTTGGATCTCCACTTGTTGGTGATCGCATTATAAACCTTGCACTGAGGCGTGAAAACTGGTCTCACTACTTTGTGAATTTCGTTATGAGATGCGACATTGTTCCTCAGATTTCACTCAGTCCACTCTCTTCCATTAATCAAAAACTGCAGCAAGTTCTTGATTACTTTAATCAAAAAGCGCAACAACCTCCTAATGAAGCTCCAGCTTTCTATGAAACTGTGGTGAAAAATGCATCGTCAGTTGCTAATTATGCTGCCTGTAAGATCATGGGTAGCACGAATCCTTTATTGGAGACTATATCAAGCTTAATTGAACTGAGTCCTTACAGACCCTTAGGGACCTATGTTTTCTGCACAGGAAATGGGAAACTTGTTGTCTCAAGTAACCCAGATGCTGTGCTGCAAGTACTGTACTATGCCTCCCAGTTGAGCACTGAAGAAGCAAGAGAAAAAGTGAAAGTTGCCCAAACAAGCCTAAGAGATCATTTGAACTACGGAAATGACTTGCAAGAATACTTAAAAATGTCAATTGTAACATGTTTATATCAGCATCATCCAGAAGCACTTCCGTTGTCTTCGAATGTTGCAAATGTTGAGCGTGGGAGAGTTGGTGTGGCCTTGAATGACCTAGGCCTGGTAAGTTCTTTCAATCCCTGCTAAGTTTGTACTCAATTTCATATTTATGTTCACTCCTCACAGCTTGGTTTGATTTATCCTAGCAAATTTTAGCTGGTTATAAGTTTCAGTATATAGGAAATAACAATACCAAACTTGGAATGCTTAAATTTCTGCTGAAACTGGACATAAAATTGCGGTTAGTTGATGCCCACAAATTTTATAAATGCCAAGTGTTTGGGATTCCAGAGTGAAAGAGCCAGACTGTGCATTCATGCTGCTGAAGCGTTAGAGAAGCAGAAGTTGAGGAACCAGGCATCAATTGAAGAAAAGCAGAAAGATATTGAGAAATGTTTAGATAAGCTAGAAGTGTACAAAAAGAAGTGTGAACTCAAAGTTGGCTATTATGATGCCTTCAAGAGTTCAGAACAAAAGGAGGATTTCCATGCTAATGTAGAGAGGCTTGAGCTAGCAGGTATATGGGATGAAATAATAGAAATGCTGAAAAGGAATGAACTCCCCGATGAGTTTGAGGGCCGGCAGACATGGATAGATCTTGGTACCAGGTATCGTCGCATTGTTGAACCCTTGGATATTGCTAATTACTATCGACACCTCAAGAATGAAGACACAGGCCCCTATATGGGAAAGGGCAGGCCAAGACGGTATAAATGCACCCAAAGATGGCGTGAGCATGCTGAGCGATTGCCGCATGAAGTTCCAGGATCCTGTTTTTGGGCTGAGGCAGAGGAACTGTGCATTAAAACAAGCTGCCAGGGAATTAAAGAAAGCATTTCTCACCTAATTACCAAAGTCAAAAAGTGGATTAAAGATGGGGAACTGGGTGCTGATGTTCTATTGGAGAATTCCACCTTTAGTAAATTGCTGAAACAACATTTCCTGACAAACTTTTCTCAGGATCTTGACCTAAGGAAGGAGTTGCATGTGCAGGGATTAGCAGATGCGTAACTAATGTTATTACGAGCCTTGTACACACCTGAGCAAGAACTTTATCTGTATTGGATAGTTTATTGTTATCTGTTCCACCCTGCAAGATAGTGTGAAATAAAATGCTTTTTTGGTCAATAATAAAGGCAGAAATGAAATTTCAGCTCTTAAAAACCTGCTTAAACAAGTTCATTTACCAGTTCTGAGATACAGGCCATCACCTGCAATTACTTATTTTGTTCTAATCCTTCAGTAGTAGCCCTTCTGCCGACAGGAGAGAAGGGCAAACCATCTCAACCAGACGAGGAACTGCATTAGTATGCTGAATTACACTCCTCTTCAAAGGGAAAATGACATCTTTGATCGAGTGATCATGGTAGATTAGCTTCGGAACCAAGAAATTCAAATTGACAACAGAGTATAAATCAATTTGTATCGATTAGTTCTGCGTGGACTTACAAGTCCTGCAACAGAGAACTGGGAGGAATTCGCTTCCTCCCATAGTCCCTTGCCAACCTCGTTTGACTTCTACTCGGCAGAAACCAAACACAACATCATAGAGAGTTGTATCCCACTCAATGAAATAAAATAAAAACATAGCAAATGTCAAATATTAGAGAATAAGAAATTTGTGATTGCAAAGAAGAAATCTGCTGAAATTTGCTTGATTGCCTGCTTAATATATGCCTATCTGTCATCATGAATACTATCTTTGATGCCCGCGCGATGCTGCGGGTGTTTTAAGTAAAATTTAATTTTAATTATTATAATAAATATTTATAAATTAATCAGAAATCTTATATAGCAAAAGATATGACATTCATAAAGTTAGTTGCAAAAGTTAAGTAAAGATAGTTAAATTAACAAAAGTACCTAGAGTTAAATATTTTATGCTTTATACATATAGATAGAGAAGTGGACGTCAATGAGCGGCAGGTTGTATTAACAAAGCACATGATGAAGACGTCGAATCAGCTTGCGATGTTGGATAAGAAAGCATTGATTAAATGAATGCTAGTTTTTTTCCTACAACAAAAGATAAGTGTAACTGTAAGTTATAAATTTTTCATAAAGCAATAAACATCAAATATTCTTCAAGATAAATTAGAAATGAGAAATAAAGATGTAATTGTTACTAAGTATATGAGTTCATAAAGAAGGGAAGGCAATTAGAAAGTGAGAATGATATAAATGATTGTGATTGAATTAATTTTTGTTAAATAAAGAGGTGGTGGAGTAGTACAGAGAACTAAATGATATTGTAGATGCAAACCTTTTCAGGTGATGAAATGAAGAGGCGTTGCTTCTTTGGAAGTGCTGGTGCATGACCGACATCATCTTCGCAGAGATGTTCCTTTAACGAGTCTGCATAATAGTTCAACGGTCTTGGCTGGGGAAGTTGGGTGTTGAATCATATATTAAAAGGAAATACTTAAGCAATGACAAGTGTAAACAATAGGAATGAAAGGCAAAACCATTTATTTATTAGTAGAACACTGAAGTAATAACTGTCATAGGAATGAATATAGAGTAATGAGATAGTGGTGTCAGTCAGCCCAACATCTTGAAAACAGAAAATAAGAATTAAAACAATGATATGGTTGAAAAAGGATTCCACATGATGACATTTGGATGCTGAATAACATATTAAGAATGAAAGGGAAAACCATTTATATATTCGCAGAACAGTCAAGCAATAATTATTAAAGGAATGTACACGAAGCAAATGAGAAAGTGGCTTCGGCTGGTGCATCATCTTTATATTGGGATATAAAACTTTATCATGGTTGAAGTAGAGCATCCGTAGGATGAGAAATTTATGGAACAATACATGGAATATTGTTTATGTGTGAGCAAGCAAACCAAACCTGTCGTGTGGCATAGCATCAGTGAAGATTAATGCTCTTTTTAACTGGGGATGAAAATTGTCATGGAACGTGTCTTTTTGCTAAGAGGTGTGCTGCTGTGAAGCTGGAGTTTGAATTTGAGACTGATCAACACTCAAGGGATCCGCAAGGTTCGGTGTTGGAGGGGTGACAGGTATGGAACTTCCAGCATCAGTGGCTATCGGGCCTATTGTGTTAGCAACTTTAATAGGGCTAGTCGAGTCAATATATGCTTCAGTTGCAATGTCATGGAAGATCTTGTAAACATATATTTCACATTTGTTGAGTACAGATTTGTAGACTCCAAATCGAAGTTGAAATATTTTTGTTTTGTTTAATTTCTCAATCATTTGAGGTGGAACAATAAATGGGTCACTGAATTTTTTGTTGAACACCCAATGATGAGCCGAAGCATTGAAAAAATACTCAGTTGTCTTGCTAAAGAGAAGAAAGTTCGTGACATCTTGACCATCGCTGACGATGCAATTAATTCTGAACCTAAAAGACATTAAAAAGTGTCTTGGTATGTATGGTAGTTGAACCATGGAACTGGTGCTCGAATGGGTCCATACAGAGAATTTGTTAAGAAGTTGTTTTGTTAATGTAGACAACAACTGCTGGTTGTTCTTGGTTATAATCTTAGAAAAAGAATGAAGAGGTTTTTCATACTGGTCTTCCATACTAATTTTGAAACGATTTGCATGGCCATCCATTATAGGAAAAAAAAAAAACTTTTGCTCATTAAGTTTTGTTTTGACAATATAAACATTGTCTCTGTACATCAAAAAGAAAAAAAAAATAAGAGACATGAAATATAAACAACAGAGCTCGCATGTTAAGATTTTATAAGAAATGTTAAGAGTTTATAAGGAAAAATGGAGGAATGCAGTATTGAAACTTGTAAAATACAGCATTGAAAAATAAATTTACATAGAGAGGCATGAAATAGGAATAAAACATTAATATCTTGCGGGATCCTATTTTCTTGAAAGAAACTGCGATTACTTGAAATGTCAACAAAGGTTAACCGAACAGTTGGTGGTAATCCCTCTAAGTAATGACTCAGCTCCAAAAAAGCATTCTCATGGAAATAAAGCAATGAAAACAAAATTAAAAAATACAGAGCAATTAAAATTTTAAAGACTAAAATTAAGGGTTTAAAAAATACACAACAACTCAAATTTTGTCTTTCCAGGGATTGCCTTGGTTTGACAAACAATTTTTTCTGTTCTATTTTAATTACTATAATTTATTTATTTTTTAATAGTGTTGAGCAAAAGAAACGACCAACATATTCTAATGGTCTAGATCCAGTGCTGAACAACCAACATTTTCTAGGCAAGATAAAATTCTTGCAACATTTACATGTCACAACAACTGCATCATTCACCATACAAATATAATTAAGAAAATGATATATGACCTTATATTGCGGCATGTAATAAAAAAATATCTATACAAATTTTTTTAAAAAAAGAAATTCTTAAAGCTTACCAAAAGCATAAGATTTTGTATGCACAAACACAGTTGCCCAAGATGGTGGTTTTTTGTACAACTAATTACAACCCACAGAGATGATGATGCGATGTAATCCATGATGTTACTCAATAAATGACATTATTTACTTAAAAAAATGAAGAGAGGATGAGAGAAGGAGACTCTTTTCCAGAAAAGCATTTAATTGGAAAAAATTTTGATATGCTTTTGTATCTCTGAAGACTTTTTGAAGAACATGGCAACGATGAAAATAGGTACAAAGGATGCACCATTAAACTACAGAATTAGACACAAAGGTAAAGACACTTGATGTTTAATAAAATAAAAACGCTCTTTTATCAGGTGGCAAATTTATGTAAATATTGAAAATGATAGGGCATAGCCCTATGAACAATAATTTGAGATGCAAACAATAATATGAGTATAGTTATTTCTCACAACATAGTTTTAAAAAGCAACAAACAGAAAACTGTTCTAACCTTGAAGTCTAAGTCCTCTCCTGAAAGATGATCCGATAAAGAAAATAAAGAACTGTAGAGGAAAGCATAACAAATTATGGCTGCTATGCACTGATAAAAACAAAAGCACATCCCACCTGAACCCTCAACAAACGCTACTTGATGGTAAAAGCTAACCCAACCCAAAGAACAAAAGTTGCACAAAAACACACCTTGAAATATTATAAGAGAGCTAGGAGCCGAAAGAATTGAATTGCTAAAAAACACTTCAGAAGAGCACCACCCCATGCAATAAAGCAATTACATATAAAAACAAAAAGAGTCTGCTAATTATACTAACCAAAATAGAAGTGCCAACTAAAACAGAACAGGAATTAATGAAAAGGTAAGGGCAAGTATGTGTGCATAATGATGTTAGTGTCACATTCATTTAATACACTTCTATGACCTGAAGTCGTGTAAGTTTATTATCTCTTGACATGCTCCTTTAATTATTTTCAAGTTGATGACATGTCAGATCATTCAGTAAGCCCCTTAACTTTATAAAAGGAAAAGAAGACCTAATTGCATAGAAAGAAAAAACGACAATGTAATTTTTCAAAGCATTTAATACACCGACATCATGATCTCGCTTTAAGTCAAATACTTTCAAACCTGAAAAGAAAAGAGAGACAGTTCGCTACAGTGCAGTGATAATATATGTTTTGTGGGGAAAATTACAGTACTTTCCCGATGTGTTTTAGAGTTCTTTTAATTTTTACATGCTGGATTTCATGAAAACAATGTTTGGTCAGCGGTGCAAGGAATAAAAGAAAGTAATTAAGTAAAAGCATCAACATTACAGAAATTATATTCCTATCATCAGATCATCCACCCACTTCTAATTTGGCTAATTCAATATGGTTATAAAAGTTAGACTATCAGAATATTCAGCAGGAAATCCAGAAGCATCTGCACCAGTTCTTGATCCTATCCATTCAGTTATCAATTCAAAATAGTCATGCTCTTTTGAATTACTCTTGTATATCTGTTTACTTCCTTATGATGCTCAGATTAGTTTTATTGTTATACGCATTGCAGTTTCATTGTACAACTATAAATATAATAGAAACTGCATGGCTTAAGTGTGCAAGCCATAACAAAGACATATTGTGTATTCTTTCTTCTGTGTTTATCTTATATGGTATCAGACTGACTAGAAGCTTACGCTTTTCTACCC
>Ga0325410_1004447_pt1 | contig 15673 bp, 10 predicted proteins | sample PopdelMetagenome_16_FD_206182 | JGI IMG/M metagenome (GOLD analysis project Ga0325410, IMG submission 206182) | Populus deltoides microbial communities from Bellville, Georgia, United States - Xylem-PdIQD-R3 | ecosystem: Host-associated > Plants > Phyllosphere > Stem > Wood/Secondary xylem...
GGTAATGATAGAAAGTCCTAACATTCTTCTTGCAGAACTCTCTCAGTTCACGAGGAGACTTCGAATTACTGTAGTGTTCCTTCCCCAGGAACCCAGCAATGGTATTGGACCTTGCCACTCTCTCAACCAACTGAACCATCCTGATACATTCCTTCATGTCCTTCTCCTTGGCTAGATAGTTGAATTCAACTAAAGGGTTTTGCCTAGGGTCAGTGCTGTTCAATTCCAGCTTCCCTTTGGACGCTGGAAATGCAAGCTTGATTGAAATTGGTATCCTTGTTGCATTGATGCTTATTGGTAGGATTAATCCCTGAACTATGAATTTGAAGTCATCTGCTATGCCCACGATTTGAGGTGGATCTGGTAACTGAACTTCGGGGTCTGACTCTAACAAAACGGATATGGACGGGTTGTCTACCATCTCTTGTCCAATCTCTGGAAAGTCTAGCACGAGTGGGATACCAAAGTTCTTCAGGTGTCTTTTTGGTCCGATGCCACTCAACAATAGGATCTGGGGACTCCCTAATGTTCCTGCTGACAGAATAACATCACCCCATGAACCTGAATTCTCTAGCTGCTTCAGATAAGCTTCATAAGTTTGACTTACGTTGCCATCGCTCTTGATGAACCTAATACCGTGAACTGTTGTCTCATTTTCAGTACCTGCGTGGTATGAAATGAATTAACTAGCACAGTAGCACCAATAGATTGACTGTCCAAGCAAATATACGGATAGGAGGTCATTTGAGTTTTGTTTGTTCATAGCTGTTGAAGTTTGCTAGATATCTGTGCTTACCTTTTTTATGGAAGATGATATTCTTTACAGTTGCATTCAGAAGAACTACGATATTATCTGGGTTCCCTGTCTCTAAAAGATCAGCAGAGATGTGCCTTCTCCCATCGTGATCAAACACTGTCCCTCCCATCTTTGTGCCCTCTACATGCTCCAAGCTGAACCCATTATAAGGTAGAATTCCTGCTTCAAGAAGGCCAAATTTGACAGCAGATTGCCATTTGGTCAACTCAGGTTTAAAAACCATTTTAGACTCCACCCACTTATAAGATTCCTTGACCAATTCTTCGTCCCATCCAGCTCTTCTAACAAAAGCATCGCTAGCTCTGCTATAGAACCCACCATTTATTGCTGATGATCCTCCGAGAACTCGTCCTCTAAGGTTGGAAACGCCGTCCTTGGAGATAAAAGTTTGAGAAACTGATGAGAATTCATTGGTTTGGAACAACGCGAAACCATAGAACCTTTTGTCCAATACAAAAGGATTTTTATATGGTGAGCTTCCTCGTTCGACCAACAGCACAGAATATCTCTCAGAAAGTGTTGCTGCCAGGGGGCAACCAGCGGTGCCTCCCCCTACTATTATGTAATCGAATGACCTTCCAGAGATCTGTGTGACATCTGGAGTCATGTAGGGGAGAGTTTTGCCTACAACGAGGGGAAGGAGATTGAATTTGTTAGAATAATGTTTCAGCTTCTACTCGAAAGCTGTCATAATACATGCAGAATTACTCATTTGGTTACGTAACATACCTTGACACATTGAAGAAGATTGAGAAAAGCTAACAAGTAAAATATACGAAGCTGCGAGAAGTACATGAAGAAGCTCCATCTTTTGTTTTTCCAATTTGCTCGACAGAGGATTAATTCGATGGCTTTGGGACTCTTGTGTCGGTTTAGTTACGTGAGCATGCTGGTAAGAGTAGACTTGGCTTGTTGGTTCTTTTGGTCAATACTTACGGAACATTTTGGGTTATTATATTTGGATCTGGCGCATCCCCTGTTATATAGGGAACATGTTGCCTATTTTTTTAATTTATTGTAACTTAAAAACATCTAAAAAACACATAATAACATTAATAAATCAATTTTCAATCATAAAATATCAAGTTGCTCTAAAAAATATAAAATAAAACAAATAAAAAAAACTTTATAAATTATAATCCATGTTTTGTTGCATGATTAAAGAGCAACATTTTAAAAAAATGAACCTATTGAAACTAATATTCATTTTTTTTATGATTAAAATATGACTAATCGAAAACTTTATATTTTATATCTCAACATTTAGGACTGAAATATAAAAAAAATATAAAATTTAAATATAAAATATAAAATACTAAAACAACAGGGAGCGAGTAATATATATACAAGTTGACACTTTACAAACCAAAGTGAAGTTTTCTAAATGAAAAATAGTTTCTTGATTCATGTTCTTTCTATATTTTTTTTATTTAATTATAACCTCTTATTTGCAAAATATATATATATAAGCATATAATGGGAAAAAACCTCTATATATAAAACTATGCTACTATAACTTGAAAAGACAAAATTATAAACAAACAATGGTCGGATGACCAAAATAGAAAAAAACAAAGTGGAAATGAAAAGTATTTTTTACAATATTATAGGTTTGGATGAACAATAAATATTTAAATTGCTTTATTTTCTCAAAATCTTTTTATAATTATAATGTTTTATTCTTGCATGCATCAAAGGGGAGACTTGTAGACATTCTATGCATGTTTATATATATATATGTCTACACTACACATACTCGGATTTTCTTCTCGTTTTCTTATTACGCTTTCAGTGCTAAACATTTTAATGATTTATGCATTTGCGTAATATTTTGTATTTCGATGGGTTCAGTTCAGGTATATTACACTTCTGACCACATGGCCCATGCTCCAGAGCTCAAGACAAAGCTCACAAAAGACACGTGTCCAAAACTATGACGAGACAGGAAGATCACTTGGGCATCAAGGGACTGAACGGAGCCCGTATCCATTCAATATTGGGCTCTTTCGGCCCGTTCTTTCACTAGACGAGAGATCATTGATTTGGGCTCTTAAAAGCTTTAATGGCCCAACAAATCCACAGCACTCGCATTCTTTCTCTTTTATTTTTTTTAAAGAAAGAAATATTCTCTTAACCTAGACAAAAAGTTACAGGATTAAATATCTAGGTCTAGTTATTACCTCCAAGATAGTTTCGCATGCTTAAGAATCTCCAAGAAAAAAGTATCCAATTAGGACTATAACAAGATTTAGGGAAAATTTTAATTTGTTGGAAAAAAATTCATTTTTTATTTTTTAAAAGATAATTAAAAAAAATTCATGACGCAAGAAGCCTGCGCAGTTATCAAGGCCGAATTGTGCCAAGACAGGAACAAAATAGTAGAAAACGCTCAAACTCTTAAGAACAGAACGCCTGTTCTTCTTCTTTTTTATATATATAATTTTGTACACATGATTATTTGAGCCCTCATTTTAAGAGAAATTTATCATGTGTTAGCAGTCATTATTCTCATTATTTTATTTTCTAAAAAAAACTAAATTTTGGTTTTGATTTTATTTCTTTCTTATTTTCTCTTAGAACGTGGATTGACCAAATCAATCGATTTCATGAAATTGATATTGTTTATGGTCTTTGAGAATTTGCTATGGGCATGGCTGAGTAGCAAAAGGAGAAGTAATCTCCCTTTCCTCTAGAATCTCTATCCCTTGATAACGTTCCAGCATTAAAAGGGTAACTGGTGATTCCAAAAAAGTCGAGCCATCTATGACTCTCAATCCTTTATCCCATGTACTTTGTAATCTGTCAACAACTGATCCAACCGTGCAACCACCGTGATATTGATAATGGGTGCCTACATTCTGCTTGCAGTAATTTCTTAACTCGCCAGGGCTCGACGAGTTATGTTGGGGTCGAGTACTCGTGAAACGTGTAATGGACATCGACATCGCTATTTTCTCAAGCAATTGAGCCGTCTCAGCACACTCTTCTTCCAAGTCAACTTCGTTTTCAAGATAATTGAATTCCACTATAGGGTTTTTCCCTAGGATCTGTGTTGTTCAATTCCAACTCTCCTTTTGATTTTGGGAAAGCAATCTTGCTTGCAATGACTATGGTTGATGCATTGAAGCTAGTTGGGGCGATTGCTCCCTCGGGTATGAATATGAAGTCTTCTTTTACGCCCGCGACTTGTAGAACATTAGAAAATTGGTAATCTGTGTTCGTGCTTGCTTCAATGCGTGGATTTTCTTTCATTTCCTGTCCAGCCCCTTCAAAGTCTAACACAAGGTGGATCCCAAAGTTCTCAAGATTGTTTTTTGGACCAACGCCACTTAACATTAGGATTTGGGGACTACCTAATGCTCCTGCTGACAAAATAACATCACCCTGCTGAACCGAATTCAGAGGCTTGTTGAGGTAAGCTTCGTAAGTTTGAGCTATGCTCTCGTTTCTTTGACCTGCATCATTTAAATATAACAACTTACTAGCTTCAAGAGATTGATTGTCCAAATAATATTATTATGAGATGAAAAACAAAAAAACAAACATTTGCTTTTACATAATAGCTATTATGATCTGCGAAAACCAGTGTTTAATTGAGAGATCTTTGCTTACTATTTTTATGAAAGATGATGCTTTTTACGGTTGCATTCAGAAGAACTACGATATTATGTGGATTGCCTGACTGCAAAAGATCAGCTGCGAAGTGTCTTTTCCCACAGTTATCAAACAGAGACCCTCCAACCTTTGTTCTCTGTATATGTTCCCAGGAAATCCAGCTTCAAGTAACCCAAGTTTGACAGCAAATTGAAATTTCGTCAACTCATTGGGTCTAGAAACAATTCTAGACTCCACCCTCAACAATGTAATCAAATGACTAGCCCGAGACTTCTGCGACGTCTGAAGTCATGTACGGTAGGCTTTTGCCTACGATGAGGGAAACAGATTTAATCTATTAGAATCAATGGTTTGATTAATCATTCATTCTTTGTTGGATGTTTAATGATTTTGCTGCTATATTGATTTCTTCCTGTAGGCTGTTCTTATTTTTTTCTACAATGAACCAAAGAGAAAGAAGATATTAGCATGAATTTTAGGCTTCTAAATGGAAGCTGTCATAACTAGAGAACCTGTTTCTCTAAGTAGCATGCCTTGTATCAATGAAAAAGAACGGGACAACTTAACAAAAATAGAAATAGAAAATCTGTGAAAAGACAATAGCTGTGAATAATGTGTGGAAGCTCCATTCTCAATCTTCCGGTTTCCTTTCCCCAGGGCTTGCTTAAGAAGGAGGAGAAACGTTAGCAGCATATATTGACTTGTGTGGTTTGGTTAATGATTTGAGTTTTCAGGCCCAGCAAATAAATTTATTGAAGTTCCTTGAACGTTAATATAATCAATCTTAAGCATGGTTTGGCTAATGATTCATTCTTTGTTGGATGTTTAATGATTTTGCAGCAATAATGATTTCTTGCTCTAGGCTGTTCTTGTTTTTCTATTGTTTTTATGCATGCCTTTTTGGCCGTCCCTTCTCCCTCACTTGCCAATTCTAGTGGAAGTCCCAAGTAATCACTGGAGTGATCCTGAGAAGCATGGTTCACAGTCAAAAATGATTGAAAAGTTGAATCTGGGTCAATTTCCCAAAATTGGAGTTATAAGTCATAGATGTTGAATACAGCACATGTGATATTTCATCAAGTGAACTGCCAAGTGTAAATATTTAGCTAAAGCTGGTAGCTGGCCCTCCGTTGTCATCTTGGGTTCAAATCCAGCAAGAGGATACCAGACTCCAAGTGTGGTGTGGATGGTTTTCCTTGAAATGAACCAGGAAAGAACTTAGTATTGTTACATGAAACACAGCCAACGATGCCCTAAATGGTTAGACCTAAAAAAGAAAAACAAAGAGAGAGACTGTCTTAGAAAAACTTCCAGGAGATGTATTCACAAAATATATATATTACACCATCTTTTTATATATATGGATATACTTTAAAAATGTTCTTGGGTCCATACATATACCAATTATACATAGTTTATAAACAAAGATTTAACTCTATCAGGTAACTTTCCTGCAGAGACTATATTAATAAGAACCCTTCCAGTATAAAGTCCTGAGATTCTCCAAAGGCACCCAGTTGAGTTGTTCAATTCCCTTCAACTTTAAGTCTATTCATCTCGAAGCTGATTCAATCTCGTGTTGATATTAACTATTCAAATCAAACGTCCCCAACCTCAACTGATCACCATTTTTCAATCTTTTAGCGAGGGGCTGCTCTACAGAAACACCATCAGATATGATACTACCACTCCTCTTCTTCCCTTGATTACTTGAACCATTATCCAATAGGTTTTCTTGGGGGTGAATATCCATTAAAGGAAGCTCAACAGAGGCTGTATTGGACTTGTTGGTGTCATGAATCTCATTCTCTTTTTGCATGTCTTCCTTTCTTCCAGAACTCTCAGATGATGTCAAGGAGCTTTCCATTGAACATACTGTATTCCTCATTTGTGTCCTTTCTATGTCTTTTAAGATTGAACCTCCTGTTTCTGTCAGTTCTGATATTGAAGAACTTGGACATCCACTATTAACCATTGAGACTAATCTACAGAGCTCAGCTTTTGCAAGTTCTATACCCATTGAAGAAGAATTATATCCGGCCAGAGTTTCCTGTGCTTTCTTCAATACTGTCTGTAAGTATTTCCCTTGAGCTTCAATTCTCAGCTGCAAATGTCTCTGTACCTGCAATAAAAATTTAAACCGGATTCGCATGTTCTGATAAATAGACTGAGAAAGAGGTTTGAAGAAAGGAATTGTTTTCTTGGTCTTACCTCAATCTGTTCATGAAGTTTCCTCTGCACTTCCATTTGCATTTGGAGAGCCTGTGCAATCTGAAAGCTTCTGTTGAACATAGCACTTTGAGTAAATAAAAAGCTTTTGTATTGTTATCTCTATAGAATTTCATCATAAAGCAGGTAGAGATTATGTCAACTATTACTCGTTAATTGGATGGTGGTTTCCATCACTGCAGATCCCCCTACTACTTCGAGTCACTGCAGACTCTTTGAAATGATCATCACTACTTTGAATCTCTTTGTCATCTGCAACAAAAAGAACTATAAAACAACACTCCATTGGTAGAATATAAATGAGAAAAACTAACTATGCACAGTTTATCAATCTGATTCTTTATAATTTAGAATCACCTTCTTGCTCGCTTTCAATGCTGAACAGGGACTGCTGACTCTTCCCTAGCCTGTATTTCTGCATCAATAAGCAAACATAAAATCACAATCTTGTTTTTCTGCATTATAATAGCATAGGTTGATCTGATCATTCTGGAGAGAAAATGCCTGTAAATGGCTCTTCAAGTGGTATAAAGTAAGTCCAGGAATCCCCATCACCCTCATCAGACTCTTTGGTGTTGCCTCTGCACAAATATAATCACAGAACAGTTTAGGAAACCTTGAGCTCGTTACAAAAGATTGACAAGTAAGGTCACTGAGGTCGTAGAAATACTTGATACTTACTATCTGCACCTCCAAGTTGATTGACTGCTTCAACAAACCTTTGATGAAGTTCTTGAGTCCATTTTAGCCTAGGCTTGGCATCAGTAGACAAAACCAAGTTCATACTTTGATGTTGCAGACCCATTTCTGTTTAGTGAATGATAGACAAGTGGAAGGCTGAAACATGAATATGAGTTATGATCCTTTTCAGCTATGCTTGAAATCGTGGCAGCTGTGTGATTGTCTTTTATAATTTCGGAGTAGTCGGGCTGTCCGATGTTCTCACTCCGTATCTGGAAACATAAGTGGGGTTATGTTGGAAGGGAATATATGCTATGAGCTGTGGCTCTTCCTTTCTCCCACCTCCAATTTCATACTAACTTTTTCTTTTTTAAAAATTTTCCTTCTTTCTTCTTTGACTTGAAAGGGGAGAGGGAGAGAATCTCATAGGCAGCAAAAACAGAGAAAGCAACACACTTCAATTTGAGTCTCTCAAAAGGAGAGAAAGAAGAAAAGTGTATGGTTTGTTTTTATCTTCCTGTATTCCCACCTCCCTCTCTATCTTTCTCTCTGCTTGATTCCCTGCTGAGTAAGGTAGCCCCACCATGATGAATAATGGGTGCAACTTTCCCAGCACTCTGAGAAGCTTTGAAGAAAAACAAATACGTTGATGGGAATTTGTTATAATGGATATTTCTTTTTGGTGACTGAAAGGGACAGCCAAATGGGTCGTTCTTTTAATTTCACACTCTTTTCCTATTTTCTTTTTTGAGCAGGCTGTAGTGTGATTGGCAGATTCTTTTTGTTCTTTATAGAGCTGAAGGAATCAAAGAATCTAACCTTAGATTTTAGGACCCAACCTCGCCTCATTTTTCTAACAAAGAAGTGCCCTATAAAAGAGAATCAAATCAGCCATCTTGTTATAACGAAGACCAGATAAACTATACAAATGTAATCACCGCTTAATGCAATCTCTTTTATATGGGAACAAAAATTGAGCCAAAAAGAGACACAAATGTGCAAGTTCATCCGCTTACAGTCAGTCACAGGGGGGGAATCTTATACATATACAGGGCCAGCTGCTTTCATGCTCGACATACAGCTAATGCCACGAGATGTACCATCCATCATCAGAACCAACCCTTTTTAAGTATGTTCAAGCCAAACAATCTTTGTTTCCTTGCATCAGAGTTATCCAAAGGAATCCGAGTAAAATCAAGAAAGCATCTGGAGAAAATTGAGTTTTGGTGTGTGCACTGATTGACCCCTTCTTTTCTTTTTCTTTCCACAGCCAATCCTGTCATGTTCTTACTAATTAATACCACTTACTTTCTTTTTTATAAAAAAAAAATTAAATTGAAACACAAAAAAGAAAACTAAAGTTCCGATCTTGTTGTGGCATGTTAAAGGAAACAACCAGCTAAACCAATAGTCTTAAATGGAAGTGATACAAAAGCAACGCGACCAACAATCTGAAACTGATCCAACATCTCATGGTGGTTGTGATGCAAAAGCAACACAACCAACCATCCAGTGCTACTTGTTGACATGAATCAACAAGGTTGATTTGGCTCTGTCTCTCTCTCACTCTCCCGGAGTGTACGTGACTCTGTAAGTCACAAATGCATACACAAAATGAAATGACAAAAGGTCCGCATATTTATGGCAGCAGCACACTTCTGTAATATGAAAACAATCTACTGGACTGCTCAGCATAAAAGTCTCTTGCTAATAAATAAAGAAATATACTCCAAAGGGAATGTTAGCTTTAAGCCTGTAGTCCATATCCATGCAGAAACTGAGAAAAGAAATTTTCACCCATAAAAGAAAACAAAGGAAATGAAAAGAAAAAGAAAAAGAAAAAGGGTAGCCAAAATGGCCAACAACAAATCGTAAAAGTCGATTAAATCAGATCGATATTTGGATTTCTTGGGTTGCGGTTTAGATCTTTGATCACTGGAATCAAAATCCAATGATTGATCTCCAAAGAACTGCCATCTGATCGGTGCCATATAATCAGTATGTCTAGCTTGCAGCGTTAATCGCTTTCCCTGGATTCAAAGGTGTAGAATGTTGGATACTAAAGCAATACTTTAAACATGCAATTACAATAGCAACAGTACTATGTTTATTTAATTAACAGAGAGAGTAGAAGACATGTATAGTATACTTGTTTGCTACAGTTAAGGATTTCAAACAGTTGACTCGGCCTGCCATTTTTATCAACAGCCTTTGGACACACTACAGCGAAGAAAGAGTGAAAAAGTCCCGTGATTGAATTTTTACTACCACCATCATTCCATTATAAAAACTTCTACAAGAAGACCAATATGGTGGATCCAATGTAGTGGTAGGTCCATTTTAACAGCAAGTTCTTCCTAAGCAAGCATCTGCTTCTGTCCTAAGACTCTACTCATTCATTATATAGTGGCAAGTCTCATGGTTCTTAGTCAGGGAAAGGATTAAGTACTATTGAGAAAGTTTTTATGATATGTGGCCCGAATGTTTGAAAAACAAGAAAAGAAGTAAGAGTTATTGAAGTACCTTTCTCTTTAACCAGCTGCTGTACTTGAAGGCTCCTTTCTTGCTTTAATTTATTCCACAACAGGTAAAGGAGATTCTGGGATGATGCCAAACGGGCCCACGAATACTTTTAGGTCAGTAGGAGAAGGTCTGGTGAATCAAAAGTCATTTAAGCAAAGGTGCCTCTCATCGATTATTATTCTTTAAAGGGACCCATTAGAGAGGAGATCTCACAAAGCCAATAGCATGGAAAGAAGATGAGAAGACTATGGCCTCAAGAATCAGGAAAAGAGAAACGAAAGGAAACGATTCACCATCCCAGCAAAGTAAAAAATTAGATATAATACTGATGCAATTTCATGTCAAACACAAGCCAAAATGACATGAGCAATGTGTCATTAATCTATTTACATTTTTATATGCATTTGATATGAAGAGAAAGGAATCAGCTAACTACTCGCAACTCTCGAAATGCAAAGTCAAAATAACAATCCATGCACAGAAAGAAAGAAATACATTAATGATGCAGGCATCTTCTATAAATGAATGCTCAAAACAGTCACCAATATTGCTGCTTCCTCGAGAGACTAAAATCCTCTGGAAGTTGTTCTTGCTGCAAGGTTCAGGTCACGTTTTTCGGAACTTCAAAAGGTTTTGGCTTCCTGTACAGATAAAACAAAACCAAGTAATTTACACTCATCGGCAGACTGCACATAGACTCATTGTTTTAGAAGTGAAAAGAAGCAACCATCTTTTGTAACTGCATCAAGAATGGCAAAGGAAAACGAAGAGAATGGAACCATTTCAAGTGTAACAACAAACAAAGTGGCTTGCTTTCATTTTCATCCATTTTCAAGAGAATTCGCCCTCAGTAACTAATCTTCCACTGGAGCATATGCAACATCATAATCCAGCTTCGAAAGAAGAAATGGTCCACAAATCTTCTAATTGCAAGTCACTTAGGGTCATGACGATACAGAATCGTCAAAACTGTTTAATGATCCAGATAAACAAGTGAAAAGCCAGTCTTAGGTAGATTTTAAGTAGTCAGGTGACTAGAGAATAATAAAAAAGAAAAAGAAATCACTGTTCATAACTACTATCAACTTGTCGCGTCATGTTTAACTTCCAGAAAGTTTAACTTCTTATCTAGGCCTACATCTACATGAACACAAGAGTAAACAAAAAAACGAAAATTCAGGTCCATCTCACATCTGGCGAATAGGGAATGTGTAAAATCAACATTCAAAAGCCAAATGTAAGCACATGGTTCATTAGTGGTAGACATAATTGCTTTCTTCACCGAACACTTGCCTCATTAAGTGATGTCCAACTTCTAGAATCTTTTTTACGAGGCACAGCAATCTCTGTCCAGTACCCCGCGACTTGATTGACAGGGACAAAGTGGGATCGTGTAGAAATATTCCCTCAAACAATCCAGGCAAGACTAACTCATTTCTGATAAAAATGCTACATCTAATGACGTAAGATGTCTCAGTTTGACATGACTCAACCCAGAAAAACACAACCCTCTTCACTGCTTGAAGAACAGATCCATATGGGTGAACAAGTTCAGGAAGAAAACCTACCACCCCAAAATACACAAGGCACGCTCCAAGATAGTAAGATAAAGCTTCATAATAATAAAGACGATATGGTAAATTAGGGTAGTTACGTTTAAACTGTCTAAAACTGACTAGTATATATTTAATGAGGTAATTGACAAGAATCCTAATGGGGCTGCCCCCCATAACTCACAATGAAATGATAATAAAGCAGAGCATAATTGCATAATTTTTGTTAACTTGATTTACCAGGAAGCTAAAGAAAATTTAAACTTGAGAAAAGAAAATACCGAAAAAAAAAAAGAAAATAACAACACAAACTCTTTCTGTATTTCTGATAGGTTCATAAACAAGTCAAGAAGGCAGGGCACACTCTCTTCCAGGTCAATATGAGGACCAAAAGCAATTAGGATGCAAGGTTGGAGATTTTATAGCTATTCAAGATATTTGAGCAGCTTTATTGAAATCAACAGGTTATGTAAATACAAGCAATTTCTCAATGAAACTCGCCAGACTTTGGAGGTAGAGTTCTCCTTCAATGTTCAATGTAGTTTCCAATTCAATATTTGTTTTATATGGAAAAGGCCAGCCTTTCCTAACACTATATATGATGCTCGACTACCGTGGATGGTTGGAAATAAAAGCTGTCACAAGATTCTAAATTCACCTAAAATGCAATAATTCTGACACAAGACAAGAAAAGCCTAATCATACACAGCACACGAGAAAAAAATGGACCAGGACCAGAGCACTGATTCTTGAAACTGCGTAAAATACCAGGGCAATATAATTCTTGTATCCATTCATTGACAATTCTTGAACCTCCAAAAGCCAGGTTTTCTTCGTGGACACCAAACATCATATGACTGACTCTTCGTAATGTAAGAGGTTAAAGAGAATCATACAACGTGATGCGGAAATTGAAGCCTAATAAGAAGAAAAGAAGTTAAAGAAAGAGAAGGACTTTGTAAATTTTATTTATTTCATCAAAATTTATGACAATGTTAAAAAAAATTACATATAAATAATAAAACTCTAATCAAAATCAAATTTAAATTTAAAAATCACCAGCTAATAAAAATCTAATAAAATAACATAAAACAAAATTAATAATAAAAAATAAATAAAATTTAATAACTTTGGTTTGGATGAGTCCAATCTCCCAATCAAAAACTAACAGGCTGGGCTGCTCTCCATCGTGGATAATCATTAACATATATAAATCATTTCTTGCATCCAATATTTTCAATACAACAACATCCTCATGTCAAAGTAGATGGCTCGGGGGTTGCCGCCACGGCGGTAGGTGGCAACTTTGACGGTGGAAGATGTCCAGATGATTGGAAAGTGGAAACTTATTGAAGTGGGCTGGGGTTGATCTCATGTATTAATGGGCAGTCCTCTTTAATTGTTGAGCTTCTTTTTTCGACCGTAGGGCTTTACCCGAACCTGTTTTGCCTCCAAATATGTTTGTTATTATTATTATTATTATTTTTTTGGAAATTACAATGAATTAAGTTTTTGGCCCTTTGCATTTTGCAAGCATGAAATACTCTGTTGCTGCTTAAGCAGCACTGTACATCAGAAAAAAATAATCACTGCATAGTAGAAACAATGGTAATGTAATGTTCAGAATCACATATCATTATGCTCAAAATTCAATTAGGAACTATAATTTGATGTATTCAAGTAACGAGGAGATGATCCCTTTGAATGATAAATTATATCTCAATATATATATATGAAATATACGTGCAATTCTGAAAGCATAAGCCCCCAACTAGGCCAAAAAGATTTGAGAACTAAAATCGGAGTGGTTAAAAATAGACAACTTGGGTCCTCCAAATTGTTTTCTTATTTTGATAAAAGTAAAACGTCCCCAAACTCCATCAAGTCCGTCGGATGAATAAACAAGAACAACTGGAGCCGAAGTAAAAAGCCCAAACATCCTAAGTGGCTATGCAACCCCGCCATTAATCAGTTTCATTTTTCATCGCGGTTCTTGGCATTTTACTTTTGCTTTTTTTCGTATAAGCATGCTTCAAGATATTATTTAGGGTGTCACTTTCAATCAAGCTTTATATATAAAATGTCTTTTTTTATGTATTTTAATTTGTAATCCCTATAATTATCTTTACTTTTTTAATATGGAGTAAATGAGAGGTGAGATATTCTTGTCAGAAGGAATATCTTCTTAAGGCCCAGCTGGTAGTTTCTTGTCTTTTAATTTTTAATTTTTCCAATTTGATTTAATTTTGTGGTCATGAGACTAAAAATCTGTGCTAAGTAATGGAAATAATTTATAGTAAATGTAAACCCATTATTGACTCGAGGCCTCGTTTTACCTTCTAATTACGTACGTTGATCCGTGGGATTGAAACCTCCACCAGATTTATTCGAGAAGATAGAATAATTTTACAAGCGGATATAACAAATGATCACCAACTCCACTGCAGCCTCAGAACTCAATCTTGAAGCAAGGCGGATACTCCATCAAACACATGATAAACATGGCAAAGCAGATAATTAACATTTCAAGTTACTTCAGTCTATATATTCTTCCACTAGTGGTTTTAACCCTAATAAGCTCCCGGCTTTATTCTGCCTACATAAACGTAACCTTTGCCTGGAGGAACTGAGCAGAAGGGCCCTTTTTTTGTTTACAAATCTACCGTGCAATCATTGAACTGGCTGAGCTTAATTAGTTCCCCCCCTGGCCAGAAGGCGGCTCAGGAGTGTGGCGGTTATTGGGTCCAGTTCCTGAATAATCAGTGTACTCCAGATTCTCCCTCCCGGCGCCTCGCTTTGTGATTGTCTGCATTTTCAGATGTCAAATTAAAGAAATCGTAGATTAATTTGCTTTCCTCATTCCTAGGTTCAATTAATATAAAAGAGCCCATTGACAAACCACTTAGCCCATGAACGGTACCTGGTGCTGGGTGTTCCGATCAGGAGATAGCGTATCTTGACTATTACATAACAGATCATCTCCAGTCCCTGTAAATGCAATCAACAGAATGAAACAGTTGTAGCAATTATTCATGAACAAGAGTTAAAAAAAAAAAAAAAGATATATGAGGGGGTAATTTAAGGAGACAAGTTTGTGGATTTACTGGACGTTGAGGTAGCATTCAAGAAGATAAGCTGGGAAACTAGCAGTAGAATTACTAGTGAATGAAGGAATTTGCCTGCCATTTCTAGCCACTTTTGAAGCATCATTCCTTTAACATTATTTTTCCTAACTTAAAACGCATGTTGCTCAGGCATTTATACTGCAGCCTGTTTTCGTCCTGTGGTGACTAACGCGTTATTCACCAAAGGTCCAAAAGTCGTCAAGTCAGAGAGAAATGCACTTCTTAATGGAGCACTACCAGACCAACTTGGGCAGCCTATCCAGAAGCCTTTATCTTCCTTTCTTTATCTTTTCTTTCTTTCTCTTGGATTACAAAAGGCGTGCTTTCAAGCTCCAACCTTGTCAAAGGAACTTTATGTACTTTCGTGGGTCAAAATGGAGAGCCGAAATGAATTTGTCAATGCGTTGCTATGATTGAAGAAGACTGGCTCCCTTGGCCCATCTGCAACTAGTGGAGAACATTGTATGAGGTGGTCAAAACAATTTACAAACCACTCATTACTTGAGTGAAGCCCGCCAACCTTCACATCGGAGAGTGGCAAGAGAAGAGAAACATTAAGTAACATCACTGATCACCGGTGATCCTGCTATAGTCCGATACCGTCGTTAGCAAGCACTTGCCACTGGGCTTGATATATGTCTACGGCGGTGATGTTGTATCGTTATGATTTTGATTTCTGTCCTCGTAGCTTAACAAGGTTGATTTAGTCCTTGATGTTTTTGGATCTTAGACAAAGTTAACTAATTTCTCCCTTGATGATCTATTTGTATTCTTGTTGTTACGTTATAGTTTTCATTACTGATCAAGTTTGGCAGCGAGGGCTGGTTCAGAAAATTTAAACCACTGCTCTAGCGCGTGGGTTTGTGGGTATAGATTGCAAATTATAGTGGATATCTCTCTCGCTGATTTAAACTTATCGGGTCCGGTTCACTGCACTTTGTGATTTTAGGCAACTGGGCGTTGTACGTGTGAAGATATTTTAGACGACAACCCAATCTTAGATCGTCATCGTTAACTTTAACTTAGCTGTTTTAATTATTAATCAACTATGCGCACATACTGCTCATGACACGCATTTGAGGAGTCCATAATCGATCACCTCCACGTACTCTGCGGGAGTGATTGTGTTA
>Ga0325410_1004453_pt1 | contig 15663 bp, 9 predicted proteins | sample PopdelMetagenome_16_FD_206182 | JGI IMG/M metagenome (GOLD analysis project Ga0325410, IMG submission 206182) | Populus deltoides microbial communities from Bellville, Georgia, United States - Xylem-PdIQD-R3 | ecosystem: Host-associated > Plants > Phyllosphere > Stem > Wood/Secondary xylem...
TTTTTTTATTAAATATCATTGTTCACTGGTATAATATATTTACAACCTTGGAGATTCCCCATCAATTGGATTTGGCTTTGATTCCAAATATAATGATTTTAAAGTAGTCAAGATTTGATAATTTTCTTTATCGACCCACCCACGATGAGTCATTTCGGAAAGTTGGGGTGTATACTCTAAGCACAGATTCTTGCTATCATGCCAATTGATTTCAAGGGCTGTGACATTAGATATGTTGCTTGCTTGAATGGTGAGTGTTATTGGCTGGGTGCGGACCCTCATCTTACGATGGATCTCCATTCCTTCGGGCTTGTCACCCCTGGACGACCAATTTAACTGTGTTCTGTCATTTGATGATCTGATCTGCATGCTGGAGTGTTCAAAACAATATCAGTGACAGAATAAAAAAAATTCTACAATCACAGATGATGCTGGAGTGTTCCTTTTTTGTTACAGTTTTGAATGATTCTTTAGCTATTGTTGTTTGTTATAATCGTTCTTCAAAGGGGTGGTCTGACGTTTGGACGTTCGACGACAAGAAGGGAATAAAAGAGTGGAGGAAAACAACAATGGAACCCATTTAAATTTTCGTACCTTGTTGGGTTTCTGGAAAAATGGCAGTGCTTTTATTGAAGATAAAAATGGACAACACAAGAAATTAAACATCTTCATCTTGGAGGTCTCCTTGACACGTTGAAGTTGGCTGCTTGCACAGAAAGTTTAGTTGCTATAGAAGGGAGAAATGAGAGTGTGGATGGAGATGCTTGTAGGTGACAGTTTGTTTTAGCGTGTGGTCACACTTTTCAAGAAAAAAAATTGATTTTTTTAATATTTTTTTATTATTTTGATATGATAATGTAAGGTTATATTTTTAAAAATAATCCTTTCAAAAATAATTATTATCACATTATTAATTACTAAACACCGTGATAGAAAAAATGCAGCCCGACAAGAATTTAAAAACTTTTGTTTACTTAAAATTATTTTTTTTATTATTTTAATATATTAATATTAAAAATAAATTTTTAAAAAATATAAAAATATATTATTTTAATATATTTTCAAACAAAAAATACTTTTAAAAAAAATTATAATATTTCTTATATATATTATCCACTCTACTTTTTTTTTATAATCAATTACACCATGAAGGGTATTAAATACTAATACAACAATAATTTTGCTTTATTGCCAATAATTTAAGGCTTCTCTGGAATGCTTGTCAATAATATCAGCAATTAAACCTAAAAATACCTCGTTCCCTTCAACAATCATCATCCATTCGCAATAACCAAGCGAGGAGGTTATTAGAACCCTAATTTCTTTCAAAAAGCAGCTGTGATCAGTTATCACAGATTTGGTGGTGTCAAATAGCAGCCACAGCTATGTTTCCAGGCATATCATTTGGCAGAGCATATGAACATTTATCACTAGAAGGTCAGACATATACAAATACCACCGCCATCAATCATTCTCCTCAAATAAAATCCACAAACTTGCTGCCAACATTACTGTGGGCCGTGGGGTCGTCTTATTATTCAAAAGATTTGAGATGCCATGCTTTCTTTTAACATCGCATGATGAAGTGCTGATCATATCATCCGTGAGCAATTCATCTAATGCAACGAGCCAATATCAACACCTGTGCTAAAATTAAAGTACGCAGGAAAAAACTAATGTAAATCGGCCCAATGCTACCAAGAGACAAGAAAGAACAGCATAAAATAGCCAAAACTAAACAGACATTAGATCATGGGCAACTCTCCAAAAGGACATCAATAATGAGGCTACTGTAAATTACTGCCCTTTAGCACCTTTTTACAGGTTGGGGATGGTCTCATTCCCCAGGATTACACATACTGCTATCCCTACCATTACACTTCCTTCCTGCCAATTTGCTGCTCCCTAAGAAGCTGAGACGGCCAAGAATCAGCTGCGGTTGGATATCTAGGATGTGGTTTGCTCACATTCGAGGTAGCCATTGGAAAACCTTGCACGTGATCAGGACTGATGGGAACCACAAAGACAGTCGATGTCTGCTGCAATGCAACAGCATCCACAGCAGGCAACCTGAAAGAGTCTACTGGAAAATGTGGTGGTTGCAGAAATTCAGGAGGAGGCACATTTAGATCAGGCTTTGATTGTGAAGCCGCTCTCATTTCAAGTTCACTGTGCAGTTTCCCAATTTGATGTTCCAAGGCAGAACTCTCCTCCCTCAGCTCATTTTTCTCGACAGTTACATAGTGAAATTCAGATAAGAGAGCTACATTTTCCTTCTTGAGGGATTCAATCTGCGTATGCAAATCCTTTAATAATCGAGTTGTTTCACACAACATAGAAGCCTTCCCATTATTTGGCTGACTCAATTCTGTTCAAGAAAAGAAAATTCTAAAAGATTAATCCAATTTTCGATGAATACAAAAATCATCGTAAGAAAAAAAAAAAACCATTGAATTTACCAAGAGCAGAGGCTAACTCAAGAAAGAGCTCATTCAATTGCTCACGCTTCAGTTTCTCCCTCTCAGACTTGTGAATTCTTTTCGGAACTTTCCCCTTATTCTCCACAGCAGGAAAGCACCTGTGTCACACCACAATCACCATCAATTTAATTTAAAAAAAAATTCACTTAATTTTTTTTAAATAGTGATCTCTAGTGCTTTGTAATTCACATAAATTCACTAAAAACTACCGATTTTCAGTCACATCCTCAACTGTTTCATTCAGCTCTGAACCCATGCTCATCTCAGTTAGCAAAATCTGCAAAATAAAATTGCAAAACCCAATAAGTTGAGAAAAAGAGAACCAAAAGAAAAATCAGGTTTCCTCCTTTTCAACTGACTTCTCAAAAACAAACAAAACACAATACAGATTTCAATCTCATTTTCCAACTGTCAGTTCAAATCAAATTAAATAAAAATCAAACACGAAAATCCCAGATGAAAATAATGAATGACTAGAGAAATCAAAGCCTTATAACTCAAAATCAGAGCCGGAAAAACCCCAGGAAAGAAAGAAGAAGCAAAAGCCAAGTTTCCAATTATTTGATTGAAACAACGTTGGCTGTAAGAGAAGTTAGAGAAATCTTTAAAAATTGTTCGGTTTAAGAGAAAGGTAATGTGATTAAGAGTTGAAATCAAAATTAAGAAGCAGCCACTTATACTTTTAAATATTCACGAAAACCCATCAAACTATCATCTTTAAGCAAGATCGAAGTCCAACCTTCGATATCTTCACACGACAAAGCTTTAACAACAACAAAAAAGATCTCAGCAATAAAAAGGAGGGATTTTCGATTTCATTACCCCAGGGTTTAAAGTGTAGATTTAACCAAAAATCTAGAACGCCTGATATGAGAAGTTCTGATGGTGGTGATGGATCCAAGAACCCTGCTGTTCAAGGAGGTCGCTATTGTTGCTGTAGAATCAGAGAGAGGTAGAGGATTTCTTTTTACATGTATCTCCCTAACCAGCAACTGCCATGACTGTGTTAGATAGAGAGGGGTGCATTTCGTTAGGAGAGGGGTTTAGGTGGAGAAGAAGGTTTGGAAGATCGAAAGAGAGGAGTGGGTTTGATAGTTATGTTTCGATGAGGGAGGGGAGTGTGGCTAGGTAGTTTGGTTTCTCTTATTTGGCTGCTGTTGCTGTTGTGCGCAAGAAATCGCGTGGAGAGCATCAGACTTTTAGAGAGCATCTAGCATGTCTGGCGAGGGAAGCGCGAGCACGAGCACTTTATATATATATATATATATGTTTTAATATTCTAATATAAAAATATTATTTTAAAAAGTAAGTGGAAGCACCTTCTCATACACTCCAGCAAACATAATAGCATGACACATGGGTATGGGCTGGAGGAAGCTTCTCACAACTCGAGTTGCACGAAATTGGTGTCCTTCTCTTCCGACTTTCACTCACTGAGTTTATCAATATATTATATGATTATTGGCATCATTTCATCTCTTTACTCTTAATTTTTTATTTTTTTTAATGTTTTCCCTTTACTTGTTTTTTATTATTATTATTATTATTATTATTATTTATCTAGCCCTTCTGCTCTAGAAACGTGGACCTTGCGTCCCATGCTCTTTTAGCCTTAACACGTGGCCGACGTATGAAATGTTTGAGTGATAGTATTGAAGTTTTAAAAATATTTTAAAAAATTAATTTTTTTTTTATTTTTTAAATTAATATTTTTTATATTATTTTTCATGTGCTATATTAAAAATATTTTTTTAATATATTTTTAATAAAAACAATATTTAAAAAAACAGCTGTAAATAATCCAGGAAGAAGAATATTTTATTTTAGAGTTTATGATAAGTTTTTGTTTAAAAAATAAAAATTTTGATAAAAGAAAATTTGTTTTGTTTATTAGTTCATGTAATTTTTTTTATTTCATTAAAGTACATATCATTTTTTTAATTTCCAATTAAATTTTTTAAAGATGCAAGAAAATACTTTCTTAATACCAGCATATTCTTCTTTTATATTAAAAAGTAATTTAGAATCACACTTGCAACGTATCGCGGATAAATGGCCAGTAATTAGCCATGCAACGATGAATAGTTGTATTGGCATTCTGCCATGTTTTAAATAATTCCTGGCTATGGCACAATCTTGCCTGCCTGCAGTGGGCACTAGCCGCACTACTAGTTTTCCGAATCATGCTTCCCAGTTCTAGCACTAGCAAACTTTCATGGAGAGATTCAGAGAACTGAAATGACTCCATTCACCGAAATAAAGCCCATTCGTTGCAAAATACAATGATTGTAACTCCATAACCCTAACTCCAAAATACTCAGTCTCGCGTTTGCAAAAGGAGTTGGGGTTTACAGCTTTAAACCATGCATAATCAACTGAAAGGCTCCAGAATACAGAGGATCGATCCTCAATGATTTAACTGTGAAAAAATTAGCGCATCAAAAGATGCTGGCAACACAGCAGCATTGTTGAGTGTGTGTGATTTGAGAAGCAGAACACTTCTGAGGTTAACTCTGCATGAACATCCTTGATGAGACTAAATTAGAAACTGGACTGCTATCACACCTGACTAATGATCAAACCTCAAACATTTAATCCCTCAACAATTCCACAATAATTCCCCTACATGTTATGAACCAACCGTCCTGCAAAACAAACAGTGAACCAAGTCCCCTTTTTCATGAGCAATTTAATCTCATTGCTTTCCAATCAATCCCATCCAGAGATCAAAGAATCTCAATCTGTTACATTGAAACAAAGCTTAGCCTCATCCCAAGGGCCATTGATCTCAAACTTGTATTCCTGAATTCTTATGAGCCAATAAGGACAGACAACACTTATAAACACCAAGAAACCAAGCAGTAGCATGAAAAGTAAGTGGTGCAATGTATAAACCAGAGCCAGGGTCACGGCCATCAACCCAAAAGAAAACACAAGGTGCAAGCGGAAGGAGAATTTCTTGATACAGTAAGTGACAAATGGAGCAAAAAGGAAGACTTGCAAGGAAAATAGCATGATGGCAAACACATGCAGCCTTGATGGAAGGCGAGACGCAATAAAAACTGAAGCGACAACAGAAGCATTTAAAGATACACAACTGGTTAAGCTTGGGTTTTTAGGGCCACAGCAGCTTTAATGGTCGATCCTGAATAGTCATGCAGGAAGAGATGAAGTATGACAAGTGTAACAGTAACTGCCCAGATGGAGTCCGAGCTTATCGACCTTGTGAGAGGGTGATAAATAGGAGCCAACATGTATAACCCAGTTGTGAAAAAAGAGATATTGAGGATATAATGGAAGAGTAGATTCAAGGAACGCATTTCTTTGGTTAAAAGAAGAACTAAAAAACCTGATCCAAAAAGGCTTGCATCAAGGAGCAAGAGGGAATTTTCATCAAGGGTTGATTGAAGGGTGTGAGCCCAAACCAAGCTGACAAGAGTAACAATGCACAGATACTGAGAGATAGAAACTGAGTCTTGCATCACCTTCAGAATGTCCCGCTTAACAACATTAGCATTCATGACCATATCTTCAAGAAAAGACTCGTCAGTATGATTATCATCAAACCCAGGCTGCATTCCTCCATATGCGACTTTTCTCCAATTACGACGAAGCAGGCTCTCACTGATGATGTTATCCATTGCAATCCAACTACTCTATTACTTATGCTTTCAGATATAACCAGAAAAAAAAACAAAACTCGTACTCATGTAGAGTGAAGCAAGACAACTATAGTTCTCCAATCTGTTATACGATCATTTGTAAGAGCAACATATCCCATTGAAGACTGTCCTGCTACTTTTAGGTTCAGTCTGTTACTTCAAGAACCTGTTCAATTGCAGGCAACATAGATCATTTTGCATCAATGAAAAGAAAGACAAAGTACAAGGACCAGCTATGCATACACAGAATCGATTTGCATTTGCAAAAGGATACAAAAAAAAAGGGAGTAATGGCATATCTCCCTCTTCCCTTCAGGTCCTCTAGATTTTCATTTTTTGTTCTCCGTAAACCTCAATTGCTGAAGAAAAAAAAACCATGATTCCTAATTTCCTTCGATGCAAAATAGCGGCTCAATTTCCAGTTAAATAAATTTAACAGATACTGTTTTTTTTTTTAATAAAAAAAAAGGGTTAAACAAAGAATATTTTAGAAAGAAAAGAAAATCAGGTTGCCAGGTTAAACCAAAATCTCCACAATCAAGAACAGCTTCGGAAAGTGAAATCAAAACACCAAGTCAAATGAGAAATAATAATAACAATAATAATTCAAACCCAGGTGATGTTTTATTTTACCTTTTAGAATTCCCGATTGATTTGGGGGGTCATCTTCTCTGTTTGTTGCCTTGATTCTCTCTCTTCTCGGACTGAAAAACTTGCGAAAAAAACGCGTTTCTTAATAAAAACGAAAAACAAAAAGAGTACGAAACGTTTTTATTAGGCAGTTTGACGTATAACAAGTATTCAATAAAAAAATAAAATTTTTTATTTTAAATTAAATTATTTTTATAATTTTAGATGGTTTAGATATATTAATATTAAAAATAAATTTTAAAATATAAACAGGTTATTAAACAGATTGGACCGTACGCGGGAAGGAAACCGGTGTCTTTGAGATTCCCAATAGCCAATAACATCGAATCAGGAGATCCGACCCGATAAATAAAAACACAGATTCGGAAGACGAAAGCAGAAAAGGCCTAGAAACCCTAGAAAAAACCCCGCCCAAATTCTACAAGAATCATCAGCTGCTCCTGCAGAAAGAAGCGAAAATTTAAATTCTGGGAGAGAATGGGAAAGAAGAAGAAGAGAGCAGCGTCAAAAGTATGGTGCTATTACTGCGATAGGGAATTCGATGACGAGAAGATTTTAGTACAGCACCAGAAAGCCAAGCATTTCAAGTGCCATGTCTGCCATAAAAAGCTATCGACCGCTGGTGGCATGGCCATTCACGTCCTCCAGGTCCACAAAGAGTCCATCACCAAGTAATAACCAAAAGCCTCTCTGCTCCTTTTTTTTCACTTCTCTCTCTCTCTGTCTATCATTTTTTTTTTAATCTCATACCTTTTTATTTATATTTTAGTTCTAGTCGGAGAATGCGATTAATTAGAACCAATGATCATTAATTTTGATTAATTAGGGTTTCATCAGTTTTCATTATTGGGATTTATTTTTCAAAATCATGATCTGTTCGGCTATAAATGTTTGTTTATTGGAATTACAAATTCCAGCTTGCTTGCAGTACATTGCTTGTTGTTCAATACCTTTTCTTTTGTGGGGTTTTCGATATGTGTATGTGGGACTGACTGAAAATTGACTTGAGGAGAATGTTATGTTATTTTTTATTTTATTTTAGGTATCAGAATTGTTTTTTTGCTGTTTATGCTGTTGACGAGGTCTACGTTGATTTAGGTGACCTTGTCTGACTATATGATGGATTTGGTTCAGGGTTCCCAATGCAAAACCTGGAAGAGAATCAACTGATATTGAAATATATGGAATGCAAGGAATCCCACCTGATGTTCTGGCTGCTCACTATGGAGAAGAAGGTAAGGAAGTTGACTGGTGTTGTTTTCAATAAGTTACATTGTGTCAATGATTGTATGTGCTTGCCTATCATCATTACCTTTCTGTTAATTGATTGATTTGTTAAGTTTTATATCTTTTCATCTTAGAGTTCTGTCGTCATTGCTGAAATTGAAACTTGGGATTTTACACCTTTTTATTTGCTTAGTTTTTTCTTTTATTCCCTCAACTTGCAAATTGGCTGAGCTTTTTATTCAGTATAAACTAGCTTATGTCATTTTTCTTATCTTGTATTTTTGCAATTTTGGTAAAGTTAAAGGTACTGTTGAATTCTAATTTTTCCATGATACAGATAGATTATTTTATATATATATATATATATATATATATATATATATATATATATATATATATATATATATATCAGTTCTGAGTCTTCTCGCAGTTTCCGTTACTGTACTAAGAGTTTAATTGTAGAAGTTGTGGTATTTATCACGTAAATTTGGTTTACTTCTCACTGATATTATATTTACTGGCAGAAGATGAGAATCCATCAAAAGCTGCTAAAGTGGATATTCCATCAGCTCAGCTTGTTGGTGGTATGGTGCCAGGACCATTGGGTGCTGGATATCCTCCACGACCTCTTGCTGCAATGCAGCCAATGTATTTCTTCTCTATTCTCTACTATTAGCAGATTACCACATCCTTCTATACTAATATTTCACCATTTGCAACCATTGAAATGTAGTTCTTTCTTCATTATCATGATTAATGCTGTTCTTTTATGTTTATATTTCACCATTTTGCAAGCATTGAAATGGAGTTCATTAGTGTCATGGATGACTGCGATTTTGAAGCACTTTTTAATTATTCTTGCTTCATTCATCTCACAAAAGTATTTTCAAAATAGAATATAGGTTAGTTGAGAAGGAGTTTTGTGGACTACTATACCCAGATTAGGATATTGATGTTTAATCGTGTTTATTTGATTTTAAGGCAGCAAGTGATGAACGAAATGCAACTTTCTTCATCTATATTTTTGTTGTTCTCCTTTCATGACAACTGTAATATGCTTTAATTAAACCAAGTAATCCAGGATTCTAACCATACAACTGTGTTTCATGCTTATCCTAATATGGCTACTACTCAAACTTTGGATGTTATCTTGTAAAGAATAGAAGATCATCTTTGATCCTAGGTCAGGTCCTTGTACTCTCGGTCCAGTTAAACTATGGAACTATCTGTTTGTCCTGAATTTTCTCATGATTCTGTTTCGAAGATTTGAAATCTGTGACATATACCCTGACTAAGTATAAAAGTGAAACTTCTGACTAAGTGTGTCTTCAGCTTTCAAAACTAATCGAATCTTCCCCTCATCAAAGGTTATGGGGTCCCCATAAAAGTAAACAACAGATTCATCCAACATGGCTTTATTACATTTGAATTATTTGGAAAATATAGTGATTCATGGTGTCAATTTATGTGCAGAGGAAAATCGTGATTAAGTTCTCATCATATTTTTGTTGGTTTTTGGTTTCAGTTATAATTCTGCTGTACCTGCTCCTCATGCTGGTTGGCCGGTTCCTCCTCGTTCACAACATTGGTTGCCACAGCATCCTGCAGTTTCAATTCCTCCTCCTGCCCCAATCACATATACCCAGCAGCCACTATTTCCTGTACAAAATGTGAGGCCTCCTGTGCCATCAACCATGACACCTGCACTCATACCTTCACAAGTAACACCTCCAGGACTGCCCTCATCCTCACCATCTGTATCACAACCATTGTTCCCTGTTGTTAACAATAATCTGCCTCAAAGTTCAACATTTTCTGCTCCTTTTTCTTCGACAAGTCTCTTACCAAGCTCGCCTGCAGAAGTTAGAGGTTCAATGAATGTGCATTTGGGAGTCAATACTTCAGTGACAACTGGCTACCTTGCTCAGAGTGCTTCAGGTTTGATTGTGGCCCCTTGTTGATTTATAATATAATAGATCCTCTTTATTTGAAAAAAAGGTATTAAAACAGATCTTGTGTCTAACTTTTGTCATGGTTGATTTAAAAAGTGTTCATTTTCATTGCGTGTGATGGTTTCTTTGGTAGCCTTCATGCTATCATAGGATCATACTCTATTATAATTGCTTTTATTAGGACCAATCATACCATCTAAGTTTGCATTTTGCTGCTCCCTAAATGGTAATGTCCCATTTCAATTTGTTTATAGCATCTGGGACACAAGGCAATACACATTCTTATGCCTCTGGTCCAAATACTGGTGGCCCTTCTATTGGACCACCCCCTGTAATTGCAAACAAGGCACCTGTCATCCAGCCAGCTGTTAATGAAGTCTATCTTGTTTGGGATGATGAGGCAATGTCCATGGTAGGTTGTTTGTGTTAAGAATGCTTTCTTTCAGTTTTACCTGATAAATTCTCAATTGTTAGACCTGCTAATGGTTTGAATATTTGCAGGAGGAAAGAAGAATGTCCTTACCAAAGTATCAGGTGCATGATGAAACTAGCCAGGTAAGTTGTGACTACCCCTTTACTATTTGGAGTTGGTTTGCACGTCTAACCAGATGGGTAGGCTTTATGCCTTTTGTTTTCAGATACAGTTGTTTACACATTGTTACCTATTTAGAGAGGTATTTCTGTATGAATTTCCAATTTTTCTTTTTCTTAGCTTGTCAACAAACCCACAGTTTGCAAATGGTTATGTGCCTTGTAGTCAAGTATAGTTTGACTTCAAATGTCCATTGGCTGATGGGCATGCTGTTTCTGTTTTTGTTTTCTGCAATTATGTGGTTTGCATGCCAATGCCAGCGCTTTGTGGTTGTCAGATGATCCAACCAGTCATTTTTGTTAATTATGTCAGTAGTTAGTTATTACTGTTTTGACAAGCTTGCTGGAATCAAATCGAGGATTCTCCTTCCTAACGTCATTCTCAGTTAACAAAAGTGTATGTATTGCTTATTTAGAATTTGAATTTATTTGTTGTTATTCTTCTCCCTATGCTTGACTTTGAAATGTGGGGTTTGGGTTGAACAAGATGATACCCGACAGATTTTTGCTCATTCCTAGCATGATTACAATTTATTTTTATCATCGAACAGTGAAGTCAGACTTGGCCCAGGTCAGCTTCTTTCGCAAAGTTTGGCATCTTTCGCAATAAGACCAAGCTTTCAAATATCTGGTTTATCCAACTGATTTCTAGTCATAATTCATTTCTTCTCATTGTTGTTGCTTGTTGCAGATGAGCTCAATTGATGCAGCTATTGACAGAAGAATATTGGAAGGCAGGCTTGCTGGTCGAATGGCATTTTAGAAACTGAAGGCTATTTGGAATCTTTTTGCAGATGCAAAGCCCCGCTGAGCGCCACAAAATTCATATTAAATGCATGGGGATCCCTGGTTCTCGTTTGCATCCTTCAGGATCATGCTTGCGTTGTATTCTTTACAAGGTAGTGAGATGAAAAGAGCCCCCATTCTTTAGCTTGTAGGTTAAATCTCGAGGGATGGCGGCAGCAATCTTTCTGTCCCTTTCAATCCTTCTTTCTTTCCTTTTTTTTACCTTAGAAAAAAAAAAAACGTATAAGCCTGTTAGGTTAATAGATTTTAGTTCGCTTTTATTATCGGGCTCAATCTCTTGCCGTCATTTTGTATGTACCTTGTGAAACTTGGAATTGGATCTGCTGTGAGCATTATTTTCTTACTGGTTTTATGGATTTAAGTTTCACTATTCATTAAATCACAGTTTGGGTCGTGGTTTTCATTTGATATAATGTTTCTGAAGAAGATGGTGTATAACTATAAAATTTATTTCATTATTAACAAAAAAAACTAAAGATTTAGAGTGTTCAAACACGGTTCTCCCTGTAAAAAGGCAGTCCAGCACCTGCAATGCTTCTTCTTTTTCTACTGTTCCTAGACACGGAACAATGCAGCTATGGATTTTTATCTTTGTATCTTTATGTTTTTCCTGCTACTTGGATTTTGACCATGTAAAAGCTATCTTGGTGTAAATGTGTTTGTATTGAAGAGAGATTAATGGAAATGGTTTTCGGTAACGTGTTGGAAAACACACATTGATGTTCGAAAAGGTTTTTTTATTTAATTTAATTTTATATTTTTAAATTGATTAAATAGTGTTTTAAGATTGAAATAATTTGTGGCATTTTCCAGTGAAAATATGTTTATACGGCCCGAACTTGAACCCTATTTTTTCATACCGTGGGTGATTAGAAAATGTATTAATGGGTGATAAGTTGTTGGATGTATTTATAAAAAGAAATGGGAGGACTTTCACCCGCTTATTTACAAACAAAAAAAGTTCTGTTTCAATTTTAATTTTTTTTTTTTTTTTATAGTTAGGTACGTGGGCCTAACCTTGTAAACCAAAGCCATGTTTGGGTCATATCATTGAAGCCTAGGTGAGTTTGGGCTTTTCATCACTTTCTTTTTATCTTTTTAATTAATTATTTTGTTTATTTTTTTTTTCAATTTTAGAATAAAATTCACTATAAATAAAATGATTGAGATGGTACTTATAAAATTATTCGGTTATGCCATGATTTTTAAATAAGATAATAGTTTTTATGATAATATTAGTGAATTTTTATGACTAATTATATATGAACCTATTATATAATTTGTTTTTAAAAAAATCTTGCTCATGAATTTTCAATCAATGAGAACAAAATATCTATTTAGTTATTTTTTATGGTAAAATTTTTATATAATTTTATTAAATTAATTACTTTTTATATTTTGAAGTCCCTAAATTTCTTTTTATTTTTTTTTTACAGTTCTAGTCCTTGAAGTTCCAGTGATATAAAATTTACAGTAGGCACCTTTATTTTGTTCAGGAGCGGTACCCTGAAAGAACACATCGTGACTATTATGAGAAACTTTCATTAATAATAGCTGTTTGTCTTCTTTAATCTTGCAAGATTACTCCTTAGGTGTTTGGTCGGTGGTGTAATATGAGAAATCGACAGTCTTGGTTGGAGGTTTGCTAGTGATGCGAGTGCTGGTGCCATTCTAATTGCATCTTATGGGAAGGATCTCCCTTTGTGATATGGATCCTTGGAAAGGGCTACCCAAGACCAAATGTCAGAAGAGTCGAATGAACAAACAATAAGAGTGTAACAAAAGGAAAAACTTTCCCAGAAAGCTAAAGAAATCATACTTCTATGGGAACTCTTCTGGGTTTATATGAACTTTAAAGAAGCATTAATTAGGCTTGTGCATGTCTGGACGCATATCTAATCATGTCTAGGTTTGGTGTAACCTGAAGTTGCAATCTGACTAGCCTCGTATTCGGTGCCAGCAACGAGTCAAAGTGTCATACTTTGTACCCTCACCACAAGCCACAACATGCTAAGAATTTGGTGACACAGGAAGCTGACTCCAATTTTGAAATACTGAATTCTTATTTTATATATATCTGTCATTGTCTGCTTACTGAATCACAATCCAAAATTCGGTATTGCTCTTTCATTGAGCATGGGATGTCATGTCTTCTGGATACATGAGGATAGATATATTCCTTAAGGGACAACCCAATAACTAAACTTGAGACGTCCAACCTGGAGGTGTCAACTCCAAATTATAGAATGGGTTGGTGGAAATAATATGAAATTGGGAAGGCTGCCCCTCAGTACGTAGCCAGAGATGTAGTGAGCCTTCATAAGAAGCAGACAATTTAGAGAGAAAGAGGGCGTCTTCTCTCTTTGTGAACCTGCGTGCCTGTGTAATTTATCTTAATATATATCTAGTATTATTTGCAAGGTTCCTGGTTCTTTTACAACACGAAATTCATCTGACAACTGTTTGGATAAGCTTCGCATATGCACAAGTTGGGGCAAAGGTTTGTGCTGTGTCACGGAAGACAAATACCACCACACATGAAGTGTTGGGAGTGATGACAAATGGAGACACTCAAATAGCATGTCTCATGGCTTTGATTTATTAACTTTATTCACTTTTCGTTTGTGTATATTTAATGAACTGCATTCATCTGCATGAAAGAGCAAATATTATGGTCAATAAAATCATCATAAGCAGATTAATCCTTGGCTAAAAACTGAGGAAGTCGTCCTAGAAAAGGAAATCTGATGTGACTACATGGCCTTCTTCTGCCATCATTTATGAATCATAAAGTATTCTTTTGGATGAATACTTATTGTGATACCGGCTGCTTGAAAAATGTAAAAGAAAGGGCCACCCATTAATTAGCCAGGAATTCAAGTTTTTTAAGAGGAGCCAATCATTTCCTCTTGTACATTGATGTTGGCTGTCAGATTAACTTTTTGCTAAATAATCCTAAAGAGAGGCTGTTGCTTTGCTTTAAAATTATGCCCAGTATCATGAATGGATATATTTTATCTGTATCGAGTTGTTTCTTGTTATAAATGATGGCTTTTGGGTCTCTTGTGCTTCCCCTGGCATGCTATTTATATGGTATTTTCTAGTTATTTTGATACTTATTACCAAGTTAATCTGCAAGCAAAACAAGTTCTATCCTTGCATTTTGTTGGTGTGCTGTCAGGAGATATAGTAATTATTTTAAATCTATTTTATAAGGGTATTTCCCAATTATGTTCTCCTTTTTATTGATTGAAAATTAGGAGTTGCGCTTAAACAATTAGGGTTTTTCTCAATTTGCCACCATAACCTTCTCAATTGTCACTGTTTTGTATGCTATACGTACACCCTTTTATATTCACAGGTGGGCGTAGCATGTCAGCAGCATTTCTTGAACATCAGCCTCATAACTGTAACTGCAAAACCATGGGTTTTTCTAGGCCTTATATAGCATGTGTCTGCCATTAAGGTCATGAACTAGTAGCAGATCTTAGAATTGTTTCCCCAATACATATGTTTTCAATAGTTTCACTGAAAGCGCTGCACTTAAAACACTTCTAAGGATGAACATAATAATATTCCTCAAAATGCATGAATTCATACGTGTCATACATGATTATGATACTGTACCTTGTCGATATACTTGCAGGGCTTTTGTGTGGGTAAATGCTACTCATGTACTTTTGGAGTGGAATAAAAGGGACAAAAAGAAAAAAATAATGTTCAAATCCTTCAAAGGTCTAGCCCAAAGGAGAAAAAAGTCTTAGGAACTCTCTAGATCAGGTTTAGGGGAAAAGAAGCCTACACAGAATTAAAACTAGGAAGAAGCAAAAGAAGATCTTGCCTTAGTCCATCACAGTTCGTAATTATTGTTATAAAAAACATCAAAAGCCTGCTAAACTATTTCTAGAGAGGCGTAGTAATGTCTTGTCATTGTCAAAATTTTAGTATTCTGCTTGTGTAAGCTAACCTTATTCAAGAGTGGTTGGATTGTTTTATAAAATGCGTGGGAGCACAAGCAAACCCAAAACAAAAGCGGGTTTTGTGTATGAATAAGACTGGCCTGGTTGAGAGAAAGAAAGACTTGTTGAAGGTCGTTGCGGAGTTCATAATATGTTCAGTTCTATAAATAACATATGTTGACCCCATCTATTATTTTCTGCAAAATTTGGGTGCAAAAGGCAGCCATTTTACTGGCAGATTCAAGTTTACCATTGTTTTTTTTTCCCTTTAATTATTACTATCTCAATCATGACTTGCGTCCGATTCGGGCTCGTCAATGGTATTTGTACTTAG
>Ga0325410_1004454_pt1 | contig 15662 bp, 9 predicted proteins | sample PopdelMetagenome_16_FD_206182 | JGI IMG/M metagenome (GOLD analysis project Ga0325410, IMG submission 206182) | Populus deltoides microbial communities from Bellville, Georgia, United States - Xylem-PdIQD-R3 | ecosystem: Host-associated > Plants > Phyllosphere > Stem > Wood/Secondary xylem...
GTGTGTGTGTGTGTGTGTGTGTGTGTGTGTAGAAAATAAATGTATAAAAATTCTCTTATTTGAAAAAAAATATTATGTGTGCTCTGTTTGAGTTACATGTTTGTGAAATTGATGACTTTGTTTTTTCTTTTTTCAGGGGAATTGAGGGTAAAGGTGGACGGAAAGAGCAATGACCAAAAACCTAACACGCCTAGGTCAAAGCATTCTGCAACAGAACAACGTAGGAGGAGCAAGATAAATGACAGGCATGCATTAATTTCTTACATTGAGCAAACCTGAGGGTCTTTTCCTTTAATCAGCTACTTTATAATGTTGTTGACGTCTTGTTACAAGTGAAGTTTCAGTTATCTAAGAATGTTAATTTGGTAAAGTAATACAATTCCATACAATCTGTTCCTTTTGTTTCTACTGGTTAAATTATGAAGGCTGATGGATATAAACTAGAAAAGGCCCTAAATAAAGCTAATTAGTTCAACTTTTCTTGTTGAATAATTACGACTGCTTTTATCAACTTTATGCTGTACTAAAATTTCAAAGTTTTCATGCAGATTTCAGATGTTGAGAGCGCTCATTCCTCATGGCGATCAAAAGAGAGACAAGGCATCTTTTCTTTTAGAGGTACATACTCTTCTTATAAAATTACCGTTCTTTCTTTCAGTGTACGGTGTAAATGATGGAGTCCGTGAATCATTTTACAGGTCATCGAGCACGTTCAGTTTCTACAGGAGAAAGTACAGAAATATGAAGGATCATACCAAGGATGGAACCACGAACATGCAAAACTGGGGCCATGGGTAAATTCTACATAACCTCCATATTTTCCAATGTTTTCGTGGCCACTATATCGTTTATTGAGTGTGATAATCATTATTGTTACAGTCTAATAGTTGGCTCTCCATTGTTTAAAACAGAGAAACAATAGTAGGCCCGTGGAAAGTTCTGTTGACCAGTCTCGAGGCGAGAATAGTGGTGTTGGTCCTGCATTATTGTTTGCTGCAAATTTAGATAAGAAAAACATAACCATTTCTCCTTCCATTAATCCTGGAGGAGCACGGAATGCAGTCGAATCTAATATGAGCTCTGCTAGTACCTTCAATGCAATGGATCACCATCCGAACCTCGGAATAACAAATAAAGCAATGCCATTTCCTATCTCGCTGCAGCCGAACCTCTTCCATCCTGGCAGGATCGCAGGTGCAGCAGCACAGTTTCCACCCCTACTGGCATTTGATGCGGAGAACACGGCAACTCAACCTCAACCATGCCATGCAATATCATGTACCTCTGACGGGGCTGTTGCTAGTGATAAGCTGAAACAACAGAATCTGACTGTTGAAGGTGGTACAATCAGCATCTCTAGCGCGTACTCTCAAGGGTGAGTTTGCATATTACAATTTATGGTTCCGATAGCCTGATGATAGGTCAAAATCTTTCAAGGAGATCATAACTAACACAAAATTCAATCACATCTATGGTGATCTTTGAAGCGCCAATTTCTTCTAGCGCTCGTCTACTAGCTGCTTTAGGAATTATAAATTACCTGTCTCTGTAGCATTGGACAATACATTCCTATTCATGTTATACATAGCCTGCTTGCTTCTGCTTGATTGTTTCTAGCAGTCTTGAAATTCATGCAAGGGGAGAAAAGGTACATGCATACTTGTTCGGAGATATTGAACTTCCACCTTGATATCTTATGTTCAGCAGCGTTACTCTTGAAGATATCCTCTTCTGACCTCCTTGCACAATTAGTTGCTAAATATTAGAAGGGTAACTTGAAGGTTACTTCTAACAATACAGGTTTTGTTTCTACAATATGCTAAACTATATATGAATCTTTTCAATTCCATGAAACTCCTTTTTTCAGGTGTTTGCAAATTGGTTTCTTTAGATTCTTTCCAGTGACAAGAAATAACATTGTTTTGCGGTGTCGGCATCATCTCAATACTCTCATCATCTGGATGTTTAACTTTGCTTATAGCTTCATACGTTTGTAAAAAAGATAAAGCCTAGCATTTTTTGTTGCTCACTTATTATGGGAAGTAGCCTTCTCTGTAGCCCTATAAGAAGAGAATTTGTTGAATTATGAGTCAAGTAACGTACACTGTATTGGCATTAAACAGGTTGCTAAATACTTTGACGCAAGCTTTACATAGTTCTGGAGTAGACTTGTCTCAGGCCACCATATCAGTGCAGATAGAGCTCGGGAAAAAAGGGAATGGTAGACAAACTGCGCCAACATCCATTGTTAAGGTTTATTGGCATTAAGCTACTTTGGAGTAATTTCAATTACCGTTTCCATCAAATCACTCCTAACCTTTTTTCCTTTTCTTTTTCACTAACGTAGGATAATAACGTCCCCCCTAGCAATCAAGGCACAATACGTTCAAGAGTTTCAAGCGCTGAAGAATCTGATCAAGCCCTGAAGAAGCTCAAGACAAGTAAAGGATAGAGCAACAGCTGCATAATTTTGTTCTTTTTTTTTTTACTTGATTTTTTCATTTTTTGTTACCCTGTCCTATCATGGGGTTAATTCATGTCTTCTCCTGGCTTATAAAAACTGCCCAGTTGAGACTGAGATGACTGTACATGTAGTTGCTTTCATTTTGATGGAATGCACAGAAATCCTAGCACACATATATGTAATTTTTTCCTCCTTTTGTGCATCGTTATATTCATAGAGGTGTCCATTGTGATGTTTAGAAGGTGCCTTTTCATCTAAACCTTTCTACTCATATGAAGTTTATAAATAACTGTCAGAGTTTGTGATTACAGGTATATGGCGTATTCCACAAACTAGGAACAGGAGAAGAGAGATGCTGAAATCTAAAAAAGGGCTCATGACTGACTCGGGGTGATGTCCATCAGTATGACAAGTCTTTTTTGCATTAAGATCACTCCCTGAATCGATTGGACTTACTTTCGCATGAAAGTTATGGTTTTGTTGAATTCTGGTATGTTGATCTGAAGCTTAATGTGAATGGCGTTCGATATCAGTAGATGAAGGAGTGCGGTAGTGGCTGTTATTGCGTTGCCTCCTGACTGCTTCCTGATGTGTCTTTAGAAAGGTGGAGTTTAAAATTACGTAATTTTGCAAGTATTTTTTATTTAAAAATATATTAAAATAATATTTTTTATTTTTTAAAAATTATTTTTGATATTGATATATTAAAATGATATAAAAATATTAAAAAAATATTAATTAAAAAATAAATAAAAAATTTAAATTTTTTCAGAAAAATTTTAAAAAACAAAACCAAATCACAAAGGCTGAGTGAGATTTCGACCGGTCCCTCTATAAAAGCAATTCTAAGGCAACGTGTCTAATGGTGTGTGCATGTGTGCTTTCATTACTTACCCTTTTCTTTTTATATCCAGGGTCCTCCTGTTTTTTACCCATCCTCTAATTATACCTTTATTTAATGGTTTTTTTTTCCCTAAAAAAAAATGGATACTTACCCAACAACTTGATGATAAAAAAAAGTTATACTAACTACATTTAAGGTCTATAATTTAACCATAAATAAAATGACATGAAAAAAATTCATAAAAATACACTTGTTAAATTCTAAAAAATTGATTTTCAAATAATATTAATAGAAGAAAATACTCATGAAAAACTCAATAAGTCAACTTAGAGAAAATTACTAAAAACCTCTTATTTTAAGTATTGGAACACTAAGTATAATAATTTTTCATAATTACACTTTCTAATCAGTTTAAAATAATGAATTATACATTACATATTGAATCATAATCTATTAACTTGGTTAACAAAAAAAAAAATCTAAAACATTACAAAATCACTTATAACACACATCATTTTGTCACAAATTGAATCAATAATACTAACACAATAGCTTTCAATTCCATCCACCCAAATCTTCACTATCATCCACCACCATCTACGCTAACACCACCACATCACTCGATAACAACCGGCCATCCTCATTTTTTTTCACTACCATTGAACAACAACCTATACCTTTAACAAACCACAAAAATCTCAAATCCCCACTCACCCACGTTATACCTCTCTTTAAAATAACCCGAATCATATCAATTTTCATCATTCTCTCACTGAACAAAAATAATTTTTTTTTTTAATTTCAAAATCTCTTTTGATTCAATCAGTAATGGCCTGTACCACACTTCCTTCTTTGCCATGCTTAAAAATTATAGTTATGCAACGACTTGTGGATGTTGACATGCTTGATATTTATATGATTTTTACCGTATTTTTACTTTTATTTTTGTGCTAGTTTATTTTCAAATTCTCTATTTTATATATTTTGAATTTATTTTTATGTATATATAAAAAGAAATAAATTTATAGAATCATAGGCTTTACAATGGAAAATCAGTATTTAATCCTTGAATTCTAACTAAGCATTATCTTCATGAGAGTCTTTCTTTGCTATCCTCTCTTAAGGTGGCCGAAGCCTATGTCATTCCCCCAACAAGTATATTTTTGTGTTCTTCATGTGGCAACATCAAATTCTTATTCATTATCTCGTGACAAGGTGTTCTACACATTCCAATTATAAAGTACCACTAAATATGTTAAAGGATCGTATTCTTTTCAATAACCTCACCAAGTTTATCACAATGTTGTCAAGTAGTACACAATTAAGTTTAACATATACATTCTCAAGGATTCTCCCATCTAAATTTTTATAGGACAAAACATGGGTATTAACATTAAGTGTTCATTTCATCAATTCTGTACTATATTATTCCAAGTGTTAGAAAACTTTAATCAACAATAAATTCCAAGTAAAGATTAGAGCTTGATTAGTCCTAGCTGGTTTAGTCTACCTAACCCCAAATACTGTTTGGTGTTTTAATCGTAACTAAAGTTTAACAACTCTTTTTCGAGCATAGTTTGTCTCTATAGAAAGCTAATATATATGGCTAAAACTTTTATGAAGGACACAACACCTAATTTTTCCATTTACATGTCTAAACTCACTCATTACAACAAAAGAAATCTATTAAGTACTATGTTAATTTGGATCCTTACTCAGTGTGTTTCTCATATCTGGAGTTATACAATTCCAAATAAGTGAAGACTAGTTCCATATGAAATATAACATCCATACCTACAATGTTTATACAGACATTAGCTCCAAATGACATCGTTTTAAGGCTCAAAATTAATAATTACAGTAGCACCCAAAATATATCCAGTACTATATTGGTCTGGACCTATACTCAGTGTTTTTTCTCATATCTGGAGTTATACAACTCCATATAAGTTGAGACTAGTTCCATTTACAAGATAACATCCATACCTACAACTTTTATAAAGACAGTAACTCTAAATTACATTTTGTTCAAGTTGTAATTTCGACTAAAAATTGGCTATTAAGACTGTCAGAATTTTAATTACATAAGAAATAAATTTGATAAGCACACTAAGTGTTTTTATGCATTACAACATCCATTATCATTACTCCATGTTCAAAGAAACTCTCATTTTCTACATATTTTCAAGAATCCTAGAATCACAACATTTGAGGTTTTTCAATTATCCTTTACTAACTATGAAATCAAGGAGGAAACCTAAGGAAGAACACTTTTATCAATAATTTCGAGTTCAAATTGAAAAGTTACCAATTTATTCTTCAATTTTTCTTCCTCTTCATCACCCATACTTGTCCCTCAAGTTCCTCTCCTCCAACCAAGCTTCTTAATTTCAGCTTAAAAGTGTTTCTCTTCTCATAACCTATTTGCAAGCTTCAATCTAATAATTTGAAAAGATTTCTCAAGTGATTTTTTAAAAAGAGGCAAGAGAGAAGCCTTTTTTTTTAAAAATCCTTTTAGCTGTTGTTTCACTTGAATAGTAGCAACAAGCATAGTGATATTAGGTTGTATGGGTCAATTACTGTTATACCCCAACTTTCCCCCCTAAATTTCAGTTTATTGCATTGACTCGACATTGTGTCTTTAGTTTTAGGACCTTTCTAAACTCCGATCGATCTCAAATTTTAACCCAAGGTACAACATTATATCTTAAGACCCCACATGACATTTCAGCTTGATCCAATGGTTGGATTGGTTGATATGTTCAATATTATAAATTTGGACAGTTATAAATTTCACGCCAAAAATCCGACTTTTGCATACCATATAATTTACTTAAATCATCTTTGATCTTAGACTAATTCTTTAGAGATTCCTATTCATAATTATTATAAATTTGTTTATGAGTTTCTTACCACTTTTAGGTCCAAAAGCGCGATTGTGCACGAGAATTATACTGAAATTCATCATTTCTCACGCAAAAGGTCATGCATTGATTTATTTGATATTTCCTTCTATTTTACACATAATATCACCCAATTTATAAAATTTCCTCTAAATTATTATTTTTACCTGGTCAAGGAGTTTTCACGATTTATCATTAACTAATATTTCGTAAATGTTCATCCCAATTCATAAGATTTTCTCCTTAATTTATCATTTTTCAATTGATAACTATTCTATTTAATCTAGATTTATCTATTTTTGACTTGAGGTTTACACCTATTCACTATGACTGGTTATTGGTGACTCTGACTTGGTTTTCTCACTCTTTGTGCTTGCTCGATCTTTTTGTGAGGGCACTCTTTTTTGTAATGTCCTCTTTCACCATAATAATGACATCCTTGCTTTAGATATTGACAGGTTCTCCATCGATGACCCTCTCCTTAGTATACAAAATATCATCCCAAGGGGACTGAATAGTCATTAGGGTGTCTTTGTTCACATCGTACACAAGAAGGGTAGGTAACATTCTTTTGGTCGCTAGATCCCCCCGATCGGTTAGTCCTTGGGTGGGTCTGTCCTTCTATTACCCTTCCATCTGTTTGTTGGTGAGGAGAACCCACTATCGTCACTCCTCTCTTCTTAAACTAATTAAACATTCCACTCTTCCCTTTTTTTGAAAGTGGTGGCCTATTGGCAGAATAGTTAATGTCCCTCTTCTTACCAAGTTCTTATAGCCCCTGATAGCCTTCCCCAATGCATGCTTCCAATGATTGTGCTGCCTCAATTAATTCCCACACTATTTTGAATTGCAAGGCAATTAATCCATGCTACAATTTTTGGCGGAACCCATCCTTCAGCTTCTCTATCATGTGTTCTTCTGTTAGGACATAATGTGGAGCAAACAATGAGAGATCATAAAATCATCTTTCATACTCCAGCACCAACATTTCTCCCTGTCTCAATGCTAGAAATTCATGTTCTTTTACCTTGCGATGATACCTAAAGTAGAATTGGTTCTCAAATTCAGACTTGAAGTCATTCTAAGTTAATGTTTTGATTGCACGTCTTAGCTAGACGGTTGCCACCATGTCATGACCTGGTCATCCGTATCACAATTTACCTGTAAGTATGCGGGTATGTTAATCTAAACCATAATCTTCTCTACTTTCTTGATCCATCTCCCAGCTATTTCAGCATCATATTCACCCATATATGGTTCGCAACCCATTTCTCTCATACTCTTGACTAGTCGTACTAGTAGTACCGTATTATCAGTGGTTGCAGAAACCTCTAGGGTTATTTGTAAGGCCGGTGCAGTTAGGGCTGCATGAGTTTTGGTGCTGACATACCTTCCATCACTACCTTGACTATATATACTAGAAGTCCTGGGTTTACATAGGGTGTAGGTATTCCAGCTAGAGTCGTCAGAGGGGGTATTTCTATTATTCCTTGCGGTCCCAACCTTATCGAACATACCATTTCTATCCGTTTCAGTACCTATTCTTCCTCAATCCCTGCTGATTCTCCCTATCTAGACTGAGATGATGTTATTGGTACATGAGAAGTAGTATCATCTAGTAGGCCTTCTTCTTGCTAATTATTAACATTCTTGCCTTTGCTCCTACTCCCCGTGGAGGGTGGTTTAATTTATGTTCCTTGTTGAGTGCATACGATCCTGAAATAGAAAATAATTAAACATTGTCATTAATTTTCTAGGACCAAAACCAATGCTCTAATACCAATTATAATGACCCAAAAAAAAATGTAACCAATTCATGACGAGTCAGAATAAGGTGATTTGTTTTTTATATTATCATGTTCCATTGATGCATTACGTGATACCATTTATAATTCCAACCATTAGACATCATTAAGCGATGTAATATATCACACATACATATAATATACGATAGCATCACAAAAGAAGGTACATATTCATTGCATCTATAACATGAAGTGTTCATACACAATATAATTCACATTCATGACTTTGAAAGTTGTCATCATAAGTTCTTACAAAAATGTCGATCGACACTTCGTAGCTATTACCTAGTTGTATAAAATGCATGTCATCTAATCATACTATTACATGATTTATTCCAAAATACTTAGGATGAAGTTTCTAAGTGTTATGGCTATGAGATGTCCTTGTTACAAATAAAATTCAATGTAAGTGTATAAACAATTTCTTATAATATAATTCAACAATGGACAAATACTTGTAACCGTATTAGTAATTTAAATAGGTAGATTCTCATTATTATGCTCCTATTAATTCTGTCTTTAACATTTCACATCACATCATCATGCTACATCGTATTATTTCTTTGGTCTATAATCAATATCAATCAATAACGTGCATTACTATCTGGAAACCCTAGTACGTTGGGCATCTTCCATGAATGATAATACTATCTTAACTATGATCGATTAGTCTATGGTTCTGATACATTATTCACAAGTATATCCATTATCATTATAAATCAACATTAGTCTTATTCAATCATTTCGGTTATCCACCATGAATACCAATAGCCCAAACTAACTTCACGATATCTTTCTGGTTATCAAACAAGGATACTATTAGCCAAAGCTACTCATATCATTCATTCTTGGTTATCCGATTTAGATACCATTAGCCGAACTTAATCTCATCAATTAATCCTGATTACCCAATATGGGTACCATTAGCTGAAGCTAATCACATCAATTAATCTCTGTCATCTAATATGGATACCATTAGTCGAAACTAATCACATCATTTAATCCTGATTATCTAATATGGAATCGTTAACCAAAGCTAATCTCATTATTCATTGTGTTTCATGATTAATTTAACCGATTGAAATCGAGCAACAAAATTATGTATAAATACTTCAAGGATGTAATAATAATTAAAGTGGAAACCATCTACCTAACCCTCCTGTAGTGTGGCCTTGCCCGGTCAAAGGTCCGATCTTGGTCGCGCCTCCTAATATACCAAATGACCTTCACTAGTATATTTTTATTTAAGCAATGGCAAAGACCATTTCCACACATATACCAGAATACACATACATTCATTCAAACATCTCTCATGTTCATATAATTATATAGTGATTATTGTAATAAGACATTCGTCTCTAATTTTAATGAAGATCAACAACGAAAATTATGCCATTATGACACTGAAAATCATTAACGAGAACTAAGTTATTATGACATTAAAAATAGTCAACGAAAACTAAGTTACTCTGACACTGAAAATCATCAACGAAAACTAAGTCATTTTGATGTTTCTTTTCTGTAAGTTCACGCATATGGTCAACACCAAGTTTTCTTTCTAATGACCATACTTCAACCTAATTTTAAATATAAACCACAACCAAATTCACTTTCAAAGTTTATGAAGCAAGGGCAACATGTAATGTTTCTATTCCATGACAATATCACACATTCATCAACATTGTTAAAGAGAACCTATTAATCACCACTATCTTCATGAAGGTCTTTCTTTGTTATTTTCTTCTAAGATGCCGAAGCCTATATCACCTCCCTAACAAGCATACTTTAAGTTCTTAATGTGATATCATCAATTCCCATTCATTACAGCATGACATAAGGTGTTCTAGGCATTCTAACTTACGAAGTATTATCAAACATGTTCAAGAATCATATTCCTTTCCATAATCTCATCAAGTTCATCTTAATATTGTCAAGTAGTCTACAATTAAGTTCAAACAAGCACATTTTCAAGAGTTCTCCTATCCAAGCTTCTATGGCCGAAACATGAGGTATTGACATCAAGTGTTCATTTCATCATTCCTAATTATACCATTCCAAATCATAAAACACAAGCTAACAATTAATTTCACATTACACATGAGTTCAATTTCTACCATTTATTTTTCTTCTTTAAGGATGTTCATCATATAAATGTTTCCCTCATTGTTCTTTCTCTTAGTCAATTATGGTATCCCCTCCGATTATAGTTTACTCATGTAAATCATCATTTTCATAATAAACATGTCTATGTTATCATGCATCAATTTACACATCAATCTTCTAAGTCCATAATCAAGCAAGTTCTTCAATTTATGATGTAATGAAGGTATTTGCATATGTAAAAATTATGTTTCAGCTCAAGTATTTTCCTAAGAGCATAATAAGATCACAATTGACACATTTCATCATTCTATTCCATCATTCTTTCATTCTTTCAACAGGCTGGCCTTTAGTTATGGTTTGTTCTTCAACATGCATCAATTTTTTTTGTTATAGATTCTGAAATTACATCTTTTTTATCCTTAATTTTCCAATCTTTCTATTGAATCTTTTCAAAATTGAAAGTGCAAGAACCCTATATCATTCAATTGAGGTTTCCTTCTTATCTTGCTTCAGCATCTCAGAATAACAAGTAGGAGAGTGAGGTTACTCTTACCACATGATTTTTAGACAAGATTCAAGGATGGTTTTTGTGGTTTTCCTCCTCTCCCTCTCATTTTTTCTCTCCTTCCTCTGCTATTCCAGCCGACCCTCTACCCCTTCCTCTTTTCATGTTTTTGGTTCTCTTTCCACTTTTCAACTCTCTTCGCACTCAAGTATTCAAGGGGGTGGCATGTAAGGGTGGTTTGGATGGGAGTTTCTTTGCATTATTGGGGGCTGTTACAGCTAGGGTTGCTGTCGGTTTTGAAGGAGAGGAAAAATCATCTTTTTTTCTCTTTATGTATTTATACTCCTCAAATATGGTGGGTTGTGTTTGGATGTTGGATGTTCTAATCCTAACACCCCTTTTTGGTTATCCCTACATCGGTTCTTTCATGTTTTCCACTTAGTATTGGCTGGTCTATTTATCTCTCTCTCTTTCTCCCTCCCTCCTTCTCTCTCTCTCTCTCTCTCTTTTAATGGGGTTTTACAGTTACCTTATTTAGCTGGCGATAGTCTATACAAAGCCTATGGGTGCCTTTTTTTCACAAACAAAACCAATGCTCCCCAAAGTGAGCCTCTGGGTCTTACAAATCCCTTATCTAGTAACTCTTGTAGCTAGATTTTTTTAATTCATTTAGTTCTATCGGAGCCATTTTATATGGTGGTTGTGCTATCAGGGGTACTTTTGAGAAGGTATTGATGGAAACTTTGACTTGTCGGTCCGAGGGTAGCCCGAGTAGTTCTTCAGGAAATACATCTGGGAATTCCTTTACAACCGGAATATCACTTAGCTTTGTTTCGTCATTGTCAGAATTCAACACTATGCAAGGCGTCCCACACATCCCTTCTTTAATAACTTTCTGGCTCTCACAGTCGAAATCAGATTGGTCAAGATAATAGTCTTTTCTCCCTTAAAGATCCTTCTTCTACCCCCTAATCCTTGAAAGGTTACAATTTTGGTTTAACAATCTATCTGAGCTTTATGTTTAATCAGTCAATCCATGCCTAGGATTACATCGAAATCATTTAATTCTAAAGGTATCAAATCTACTATTGACTCATATTCATCTAGGCCAATTTTCACATCTATATACATGTTATTGGTTTTTACCACATCACCCAAAGGTGTCCTTATTGTAAACCCTTTTTTTACCCTTTTTGCTTCTTTCCCTAAATTTGCTACAATCCTACTAGTTATAAATGCATAAATGGCACCAGGATCAAACAAGGCACGTATTTTTAAATTATTCATGCGTAGTGTACCTGCCACTACATCGAATGCTGCTCTGACGTTCTTCATGTGTTATAGGAAGACCCTCCTTTAAGTTCGATCATTATATGCCCTTGACCGTCCTCGGATGGAATTAGCCCCCGATTGTTGTGGACCTCACTGGCCTATTTACTATGGCAGACTACTGGTGACTCTGACTTGGTTGTTTCATATTCTACGCTTACCTAGTGTTCTTGGGAGGACACTCTCTTTTGAATGTCCTTTTTCACCATAATAATAACATCTTTGCCCCAAATATTTACAAGCTCTCCATTTATAGCCCTCTTCTCGACATACAAAACATTATCCTGGGGAGACTGAACAATCACCAAGGTGTCTTTGTTCAAAACGTACACGTAGATAACATTCTTCTGGTCACTAGATCCCCTTGATGGGTTAGTCCTCGGGAGTGTTTGCCCCCATCACTTTTCCACTTGTATGTTGGTGAGAACTCACTGATGTCCCCTCTTTCTTCTTAAATTGATTAAACGATCCACTCTTCCCTTTTTTTGGAAGCGGCAACCTATTCATAAAATAATCAATATCCGTTTTTTACCAACTCTATATTGGCCCTGATGGCTTTCCCCAATGCATGCTTCCAATGCTTATGCTGCTTCAATTAACTCCCTCACTATTTTGAATTATAAAGCAATTAATCCTTACCTTAAATCCTGACAAAACCCATTCTTTAATTTTTCTATCATATGCTCTTTAGTGGGGATGTACTGTGAGGCGAATAATGAGAGGTCATGAAATCACCTTTCATATTCCAACACCGATATCTCTCCTTGTTTCAATGCTAGAATTCTTGTTCCTTCACGTTGTGATGATACTTGGAGTATTAGAGTATAATTGGTTATCAAATTTGAACTTGAAGTCATTCTAGGTTAATATTTTAGTAACACGTCTTAGCTGGATGGTTTCCCACCATATCATGACCCGATTAGATAATAACTGTGTATCATAATTTACCCATAAATCTTTGGGTATTTTAATCTAAATCATAGTCTTCTCCTCTTTCCTGATCCATTTTCCAGCTATTTCAGCACCCTGCTCCCCCATACAGGGTTTACAATCTATTTCTCTCATGCTTTTAACTAGTCGTACCAGGAGCACCATATTATCGGTGGTTGCAGAAACCCTTGGGGTTGCTAGTATGGTTGGTGCTATTGGGACTGCATGAGCTGTAGTACTTCCCATACCTTCTATCACTTTCTTGACTAGAAACCCTGGATCTACATAAGGTGTGGACATTCCTGCTGGAATCGTCAGAAGGGGTATCTTTGCTCTTCATTGCGGTTCCAACTCGGTTGACTATATATGTTCGTTTCGGGACCTGTTCTTTCTGAACTCCTGTTGATTCTCCTTGCCTAGACTAGGATGATGTTATTGGCGTATGTGAAGTAGTATCATCTAGTGGGCCTTCCCTTTGCTGATTATCAACATTCTTGCCTTTACTCCCTTCCACATAGAGGGTGACTTAGTATACATTCCTTGTCGAGTGCATATCATTCTGAAATAGGCAATGATTATAAGTATTCATTTGAGTTTTCCAGGACCAAAACTAGGAGCTTTGATACCAACTATAATAGCCCATAAAATTCAATTGATTTTTGACATACTGTTTATCCATAATAAGCAGGAGGTGGGGGTGATTTGTTTTTCACATTCCATCGGTGCATTGTATGGTACCATCTATCATTTCAATAATCAAACATCCTTAAGTGTTTAAATACGTTACACGTACATATAAGATATGATAGTACTACAAAACAAAAGATACATGTCCATCACGTTCATAACATGAAGTGTTCATACATACCATATGTAACGACCTGATGTTTTCAAAGCCAAAATCATTGGAATATATATATATATATATATATATATATATATATATATAAATTGTCAGGTTCTGAATGTTTTTCACCATATCATATTATTATGTAGATTTATAATTGCATTCCATTCATTAACAAGACACAATCCACGTAGGATAACGGAAATCAACATTCCTATAAAACATATTCTCAATACACATGCTCATAATACTATATTTCCATACTCATAGGTTTACATTACATCGTATTGACATACTCATAAATTCACATTCTTGTTCTAGTCTCGTTATCATCACGAGTTCATACAAGAGTGTCGAACGACAAGTTACACAGCTAGTACTTTCGTTTATCATGACCTCATGTAATTTCACAACATAACATCCTCATAAGAAGAATACCACATACGTATATTCATACAAATCACATCTACTTGTTCGCACATATACATCCGTGTTCCATTTCAATTGTTCATTACAAGTCTTTACAAAAAGGGCTAGACGACTAATTGAGCGATTAATCTGTCTATTCTTATAGAATTCATATCACCTATAACATACGAATATATAGTTCTTTTCAAAATGTTTGAGTCGCGAAACGGATTTCCTTAAACATCATGTTGGTATGATGTCCCTATTACAACATAAGGTAATTTCAAGCATTATAAGCAATTTAAAAACATAATAAAGCAATATCAACGTTACATTTCATTCGTGGATCAAAAGAGTATAATTCTCTAATTTCTCCTTACTTACGTAAATGCCACCCTTAATAATTCATCAATTACCGTAGCTAATTACAATACTCAAACCCGGTCATCCATCTCGAATACCGTTAACCGAACTAACGTTATTCTCTGTTTAAAGCATAACAATTGTAATTCTTTTATATAGTTGGTACATACAAAACATAGTACACATGAACGCATCAATTCTTGAAACTAACTCATAACTCTCAAATCTTGCTATCCTTTTAGAACACCATTAGCCAAAGCCAGTCGTTCATTCATCCCAGTCGTTCATTCATCCCAGTCATCCACTTAGGATATCATTAGTTGAAGCTAATCATTTGTTCATCCTGGTCATCCTTTTAGGATGCTATTAGCCGAAGTTAATCATTAATTCACCCCGGTCATCCACTTAGGATGTCATTAGCCAAATCTAATAATTGCCATTAGCCGAAACTAATTATTTATATCATTTATTCACCCCGGTCATCCACTTAGGATGCTATTAGCTGAAGCTAATAATCTATTCATCTTGGTCATCCTCTGAGGATGCCATTAGCCAAAGCTAATCATTCGTTCATCCTAGTAATCCACTTAGGATGCCATTAGCCATTTATTCATCCCAATCATCCACTTATGATACCATTAGCCGAAGCTAATCATTAACCAATCAAATGTTCCATAGGCGGTTTATGAAATCACTATAACATGATAATATATCTTTTGTAATGCTCATTCAAACGATTCATAACAATTTGACATTCACTATAACATAATAGTAGACTGATGCAACCATATTATTCAATAGTTTCACCCACATTTAACTAGTGTTTTGCCTATGTTTTATATATAAAATGCCTTGATATTCTTTGTTTTATGTTTTGAAGGAACTTTTGGATGAAAGATGCAAAAAGGAGTAAATTGGAGATAATTGGCAGATTTGACCTTCAGTCGATATTTTGTGTAGAGCTTGAACTATGGAGGTTGAAATGAAGTGATTCTAGTGGCATTAAAAAAGCTAACATCCATACCTTTCTGGACATTTAAGGCAAGAAAATAAAATAAGGAAGAGCATGGAAATCGCAGCCTTCAAAGTCAAATCTCGCAATCTGCCAGTGTTGACCTTCGGCTATTCCAACTTGAATATCTGGAGCTACAGAAGTCCAAT
>Ga0325410_1004455_pt1 | contig 15660 bp, 13 predicted proteins | sample PopdelMetagenome_16_FD_206182 | JGI IMG/M metagenome (GOLD analysis project Ga0325410, IMG submission 206182) | Populus deltoides microbial communities from Bellville, Georgia, United States - Xylem-PdIQD-R3 | ecosystem: Host-associated > Plants > Phyllosphere > Stem > Wood/Secondary xylem...
TGTTGGACCCCTCTTGCACATGGATAAGATGTACTAGGGTCTCCTCTTGATACTCTAATGGACCTTTCAATTCTGACTTGGTTGAAACATTCAAAACCAATGCATTCAATGCCTCTTTCAATGCCTTCGTCTTGGACTGAGTCATTGGACCATTTGGAACATGTAATTGGTCCATTCTGGTGTTTCTAGGCTGGTCCACATCATCCTCTCTCTCCTCGAAAGGATCCGACCTCGAATCAAAATCTGTGTCACACAACATAAGATCATCAACATTAAAGGTAACACTAACACCATACTCACCTGGAAGGTCAATTTTGTATGTGTTGTCATTGATTCTCTCTAAAACCTGAAATGGACCATCACCACGAGCTGTAATTTTGATTTCCTTTGGTTAGGAAATCGTTCTTTACGCATGTGCACCCAAACCCAATCACCGGGTTGGAAAACAACTAGTTTACGTCCCTTATTTGCTTTAGAAGCATAAAGTCTGTTCTTTTTCTCTATTTGCAGTTGAACTTTCTCATGGAGTTGTCTCACCATCTTTGCCTTCTTTTCACCATCTAAACTTACTTTTTCTTCAAAAGGCAAAGGAATTAAGTCCATAGGAGTAAGTGGATTAAAACCATAAACAATTTCAAATGGAGAAAAACAGTGGTCGAATGCACAATTCTATTATAAGCAAACTCAACAAAAGGCAAACATTCTTCCCAACTCTTTAAATTCTTTTGAATTATAGCACGCAAAAGTTGGGATAATATTCTATTTACTACCTCAGTTTGTTCATCTGTTTGAGGATGACATGTTGTCGAAAATAAGAGTTTAGTTCCCAACTTTCCCCATAAGGTCTTCCAAAAGTTGACATGTTGTCGAAAATAAGAGTTTAGTTCCCAACTTTCCCCATAAGGTCTTCCAAAAGTAGCTAAGGAACTTAACATCACGATCTGACACTATACTCTTAGGAATGCCATGTAAACGTACAGTCTCCCTAAAAAACACGTCTGCAATATGAGATGCATCATCCGTTTTATTGCATGCAATGAAATGCGCCATTTTAGAAAACCTATCAACCACAACAAAAATAGAGTTTCTACCTTTCTTTGACCTAAGTAAACCTAAAACAAAGTCCATAGAGATATCTACCCAAGGTTCAGTAGGCACGGTAATGGTGTATATAGCCCATGCGGTTGTACTCTAGATTTTGCCTTTCTACAAGCAATGCACTGTTCACAAATTCGTTGCACATCTCTTTTCATCTTTGGCCAATAAAAATGCTCATGCAATACATCCAAGGTTTTCGCAACCCCAAAGTGACCCATTAAACCACCCCCATGTGCTTCACGAACAAGCAATTCACGCAAAGAACTAGCAGGAACACACAATCTATTCTCTTTGAACAAATAACCATCCATCAAATAAAACTTACCAAAAGCCGAATGTCCACATGTATTATAAATCTCGGCAAAGTCAGAATCATTATCATACAATTCCTTCACATATTCAAAGCCTAGCAATCTAGTATTCATTGTGTGTAAAAGAACATACCTGCGCGAAAGTGCATCAGCTACGATGTTCTCTTTGCCTTGCTTATACTTGATTACGTAAGGAAAAGTTTCAATGAATTCAACCCATCTTGCATGCCTCCTATTCAACTTATCTTGTCCTTTCAGATGTTTCAAAGACTCATGATCCGAATGGATTACGAACTCTTTTGGCCATAAGTAATGTTGCCATGTCTCAAGTGCTCTTACCAATGCATAGAGTTCTTTGTCGTAAGTGGGATAGTTCAAGGTCGCTCCACTTAACTTCTCACTAAAATATGCAATAGGTCTCCGATCCTGCATCAAAACAGCACCTATTCCCATTCCAGATGCATCACATTCTATTTCAAATGCTTTCGTAAAGTCAGGTAAAGCCAAAACAGGTGCAGAACATAATTTATCTTTTAAAAGAACAAAAGCCAATTCTTGTTCCTCCCCCCATTTAAACCCAACTGACTTTTTAACAACTTCATTCAAGGGTGCAGCTATTGTACTGAAATCTTTCACAAAACGCCTATAAAAACTAGCTAACCCATGAAAACTCCTTACCTCGCTTACCGATTTGGGTGTAGGCCAATCCCGGATGGCCTTAACTTTCTCCTCATCCATCTCGATACCCTGTGCAGTTACAACATAGCCAAGAAACACAATTTTCTCCATGCAAAAGGCACACTTTTTAAGATTAGCATACAATTTCTCACTACGCAACACACTAAGTACATTACGCAAATGATCAAGATGCTCAGTTAAGTTCTTGCTATAGATCAGAATGTCATCAAAATACACAACCACAAACTTACCTATAAACGCACGCAACACATGATTCATTAAACACATAAACGTACTAGGTGCATTTGTAAGTCCAAACGGCATTACTAACCATTCATACAAACCATGCTTAGTCTTAAATGTTGTTTTCCACTCATCACCTTCTTTCATTCTAATTTGATGGTACCCACTTTTCAAGTCGATTTTAGAGAAAATACAGGATCCATGTAACTCATCTAACATGTCATCAAGCCTAGGAATGGGGTGTCTATACTTTACCGTTATGTTGTTGATGGCTCGGCAATCAACACACATCCTCCATGTTCCATCCTTCTTAGGCACAAGTAGCACACGGGCTCATACTCTCATGAATGTAGCCCTTTTCCATCAGCTCATCAACTTGCCTTTGAAGCTCTTTCGTCTCCTCGGGATTGCTTCTATAGGCTGGTCGGTTAGGAATTGAAGCTCCGGGTACGAAATCAATCTGATGCTCTATCCCCCTCAATGGTGGTAATCCGCTAGGAGTATCGTCGGGGAACACATCATCAAACTCCTGCAACAAAGCAATAGCAACACTAGGCACAATATGATCAAGATCATTAGTATTAAAGTAAGCCTCTTTGTACACAAGTAAAATCATTGGCTTGTTAGTGAAAAATGCAGATCTGATCTCACCCTCTCTAGCATAAAAATTGGGTTGTTTCTTTAGTTTTTCCACACAATTCTCATAAATTGACTTTCTTCACTCCTCTTGTCTTACCTCCACTCTCGGCCAGATTTGGGTGTTTTTGAGCTGTGGTCGAATAGTTTGATTTGTTTGGAGTGTTGGCCGAATGGGTTGTAGTGGTTTGAGTTCTAACCGAATTTGATGGTCTTCTCTCCCTTTGTTCCTCACCTTGATTTTCTTTCCCCATCGCCTCATGCTCACTTTTTAGCTTTATTTGATCATCATACACCTGTTTGGGTGTAAGAGGTACAAGAGTGATGGTTTTACCATCTTTTACAATGGTATACCTATTTTTAACCCCATCATGAATTGCCTTCCTATCATATTGCCATGGTCTCCCTAACAAGATGTGACTTGCTTGCATTGGTACCACGTCGCACAGAACTTCATCAACATATTTCCCAATCGAAAATGGAACCACAACCTGTTTAGTCACTTTCACTTCACCATTATCATTCAGCCATTGCAATTTATATGGTTTAGCATGCTTAACAGGACACAAATTCAGTTTACTAACAAGGGTGGTACTACAAACATTAACACAGCTTCCATTATCTATAATTAAACCACACACCTTGCTTTGTACATAACAACGCGTATGGAAGATGTTCTCCCTTTGTTGATTAATTTCATCTTCCTTTACCTAAACCTGAAGTGTTCATCTTATAACCAATGCATACTCCGTAAACTCAATTATCATCAATTTCACCTTCTTTTGTTCAGAATAGCTATGGCAATCAAAAATCCAATCTACCTTTTTCTCCCACTCCAAATAAGCCTCGGGATCGTTTTTACCTTGAAAGTTAGGAATTTTTAGTTTAATAGTGTCCAAGTCCCTATCTATATCTTCATAAGTGCCCATGCCACGGAAATTCACATTCCTCCTGGCCCTGTTCGGTCCAAACCTGTTTCCTTGGCCAGCAAATGCAAAATCATAGTCATCTTCACGTGCATCTGCGTTTTCATCAACAAACTCTTCAAAATCAGATCTGACATTCCGTACGGCCATACGGACCGTATTTGCTCGGCGATCAGCCCCACTATTCTGTTGCTTTATTGAATTCACCTCATCTTTCAGATCCTTGTACGTTCTAGACAATAGCTCAAGTTGCTGGCCTATGGCTCGCAATTGGAAAGCTACATCAGCGTTTTGTGTAGCTGATTCGTTGTTTTTAAACATTCTTTGACTCTGCAAAATTTGGTTAGTAGCACAAAATATATCCTCACACCTCTCATGTATCACACAAAAAAAATCAAGGCTTTTCACTCTAATAAGCTCACAATGCCTTTTACCTCGCAACTTGCTTTCTTTTGGTTCTTTAAGAACTGAAATCAACAAATCAAAGTTAGTAGCCTTCGCAGCGCACTCTAATAATTTTCAGACTCAAGAATCAATAAATATACTGAAAACAAAGCAAAACAAAACTATGATTACAATTTTGCGAGTAGCAATGCAAATTCGTACGAATTGTGAACGAAACGAAGACACGAAATAAAACAGAAGCGAATATTAGCAAAAAAAATTTACTTGACTCCTAGATAACCCAAATATAATAGAAACAAAAAGATTTGGACAAAACTAAACAGTAAGGATCACGTTTTGAAACTTGACGTAAATCTAACCTGTTACGCAATTTTTACGTTACAGAATTGAAACCTAGACCAGACGATCTCGAAATAACCTAAAATTCAGTAATTAGTATTAGAATACTAAACAAACAACAAAAATCAATTCATAGGTCGTTCTTTTATGTCTAGGTAACCAAACCCCTTATATGATCAGTTTGCGGCAGAATTGAACCCCCAATTAAAACCTCCAGAATCAGATGTCAAAATAAGCCCAAATTTAATATATAGTTCAATCTCACCCCCAATAGACTGAATATGAAGTTTCAATTGATTTCAAGGTGGTTTGCTTATGGTTCACAAAGAGTAGTGTTTTTGCGGCAGAATTGACCTCGAATTAAAACCTCAAGCAAACAATATCAGAATAAGCCCAAATTGGACATATAATGCGATCTCACCCCCAATCGACTGAATATGAAGTTTTAATGGATTCCAAGGTGATTTGCTTATGGTTCAACAAGAGTTGTGTTTCTGCGGCAAAAATTGAATGATCCTTAATATTTCAACTAATCCTTATCTCTCTTTCTTTTTAATGTACTGATATGATTAAAGACAGTAACAAGATGAAATATAACCTTTTTTTTTGCTTAGATGACGTAGACACGAGGAACAAGAAGATGGACGCAAACACTGAAAAACTTAAAGGAACACAAAAAAAAAAACAAAAATAACAAAAGGATATGACCTTGTTTCGGAGCCTAGCTCTGATACCAACTGATGCGAACCTTGTGATCACGTGGTCACGCAACCCACAATCAAGATTGAGATCTGATCCCTGAAAGCCGAAATAGGTCTTATAGGAGTGTGACACAATGGAAACTTGCCCCAAGGCACCAACACTATTGGATTGAGTAGAATGACGCCACGAAGCCAGTTAATCTTCGATAAGTCAGATTCAGTTCGTTCAAGAACTGAAGAATGCAAGAATCACTCTCACACGTTAAAACTGAAAAATTCAGAAGTAATTATCATCAAAGCTGCCGAAATTTTGGCTTACATGAGTTTAAATAGTTCTTGAAAAGTTAACCCTAATGGACCCCTTATGTGGACTTAAATGAGGTCCACTTAAAACTAACCCAAAACCCTAAACTGAAAAACCCATAACTTAATCCAAACAAGCCTTGGATCCTAACTGAAAACAAAGTATTAATTAAACCCAAACAAGCCTTGGGCTGTAGCTAACAAAATAAAACAAAGCCCATAATATTAAATCCATGTTCTGTCATGAGAAGAAGAGAAGGAAGTAAAATATTATAGAACTGATTCATGGCTTATTTATAGCCTTCCATGCAGCCCCTTAATCCTAGAAACAAAAGGAAAAGGTAACCACCCATGTTGTTTCCAAGTTGTAAAAGGATTCTTTTGTTTCCTTTGCTGTCCTCACCTCATGGCCCAAATAAGGTTATGTTGGACCCCTCTTGCACATGGATAAGATGTACTAGGGTCTTCTTTTGATACTCTAATGGACCTTTCAATTCTGACTTGGTTGAAACATTCAAAACCAATGCATTCAATGCCTTTTTCAATGCCTTTGTCTTGGACCGAGTCATTGGACCATTTAAAACATGTAATGGGTCCTTGCTGGTGTTTCTAGGCTGGTCCACATCAAAGGGTTTTCATGATAAAATCCTTCTTTCATAGTTAAAATATTTTGAAAATTAGTTTTGAAAATATATTTGGATTTGGTTTATGGAAAACTGGTTTGTTGTAAAGAAATGAGGGGTTTTGAAGCAGAAATGTGATACGATCCAGTCAAGGTCAAATTCGGATTTTGATTTAAAATGTGCAACTATCTAGTTTTACGAAAACAGTTATAATTCTCAATCTGACCGTTGGATCGGACTGAAATTTTACATGGAGTCTCCTGACATGTTGGCCTACCTTGGTTTCAAATTTTAGATCAATCAGGGGTTCAAGAAGGCATCACAAGACAGGTCAACAGAGGTTGTATGAATTTTGTTATTTACTTCCTTTTGACTTGTGGACTTCCTATTTGGCTAGGATTCTTTTTCTAAAAGGATGTGACAGTTTATTTTGGGAATCTTCTAATTCTCCAAAGATCTTTAATGGGCTGCAACATAGTTTCCATGTATGGCAAGGATTCATAAATGTTTCAGAATCCTTTTCTTATAAGGATTCCTTATTCATCCTAGCTACAAAAAGGAAAGAAGACTTCAGACTAAATTCTACCTTCAGATCAGATTTCCTAGTCTATTTGGGACTTCTAATGGTGACAAATCTGATTCTAACATATTTAGGATGGTAAATTCCAGATTTGTATTATTTGTATTATTTTTTTCTAAGTCTTTGGGTTATTATTACTTATTTGGGTCAATTGTAAGTGGGAAGCATATAAGTCCACCTTACAGGGGGTCGATTAGAGTTTATTTAAGTCTAGAGTTAGTATAAATAAAGGGATAACCAGACATGTAAGTTAGACAATTTAGATTAATAAAACTTCTTGTTTGCTGCACTTTGTGTGTGTGTGTGTGTGTGTGTGTGTTGGTGAGATAATCTCCCCTCCATGGTTCTCTAAAGAACAAAAAAATGACTTATCGAAGAACAATTGTCTTCATGGCGTCATCCTTATACTTTTCGTTCGCAAATCAATATTCGTTGGGTGGGTGATGCGAACCTCGTGATCACGTGGTCACACAACCCACAATCAAGATTGAGATCTGATCCCGGAAAGCCAAAATAGGTCTCATAGGAGTGTGACATAATGGAAACCTGCTCCAAGGCACCAACACTATTGGATTGAGTAGAATGACGCCACGAAGCCAGTTAATCTTCGATAAGTCAGATTCAGTTCATTCAAAAACTGAAGAACGCATTTGGAACCTGTGCAATGACTTAGATGGCTCAATCTGGTCTACTTGGATCAGATCTAATCTGTTGCGAGGTAGGAATTTTTGGACATTCAATACGCCAGAGAATTGCTCTTGGGCTTGGGGAAAGATTCTAATGCTCAGATCCTTAGCATGGCCGAAGATGAAGTACATCATAGGAGATGGAATGACAACCTCTCTATGGTTTGACAATTGGCATCTTGACAGCCCACTCGTGGATTCTTACGGGGAAAGATTCATCTATGATTCAGGTATGGAAAAGAACGTGAAGGTGAATATGATGATTCATAACTTAGAATGGAAAATTCCTACCTCCCAAGCTATTGGCTGGCACCCCATTGTAGAAGCTATTCCTTCCAATTCTAATCCTAAGATGGGGCAAAAGGATGAGATAATTTGGTTGGATTCGCCAATCATAGATTCTAGGTCAAAATAGCTTGGGAGCAACTAAGAATTCATCGTCAGATGGTTGAATGGCATGACATTGTGTGGTTCAAGAATGTTGTTCCAAGACATTTGTTTCTTCTATGGATGGTTGTCCATAAAAGAAATTTTTCTCGTAAAATGAGTTTCGCAGCTACAGTGTATCATGTATGGCAAGAATGGAATGCAAGGATTTTTGCTGGAATGTCTAGAACTTCGAATTTGGTCTTTAATCAAATCGAATGTATCATTCGCGATAAGCTTGATTTAATGAGGAACGTCCTACCAACAAATGAAAACAAAAGGATCCAAAGAGCTTGGAGGGTTAATAACATGGATTCTTAATTTGATAGTTAGCTGGTTGTATTGGTTTCCCTAATGAATCTAGTGAGGTCTCAGTTTTCTATTCGGTGGCTAGCCTATAGCCATCTGATGTTTTATGTTTCTGTTCTCATTGTGAATCTGGGGTATGCCCTTTATAATCTTTGTATCTTCTTCTTTTAATACATATGTCAACTTACCAAAAAAAAAAAGAACTAAAGAATGCAAGAATCACCCTCACACGTTAAATCTGAAAAATTCAGAAGTAATTATCATCAAAGCTGCCGAAATTTTAGCTTACATGAGTTTAAATAGTTCTTGAAAAATTAATCCTAATGCCCTTATATGGACTTTTATGAGGTCTACTCAAAACTGACCCAAAAACCCTAAACTAAAAGCCCATAACCTGATCCAAACAAGCCTTGGATCCTTACTCAAAACAAAATTTTAATTAAGCCAAAACATGAAGGAAAATAATAAAAGTAGCTAATTTGTCATTAAATACCACTAACTTTTCTTTCCTTGTGTAGCTAGGATGAATAACGAGTCTTTATAAGAAAAGGATTCTGAAACATTAATGAATCATTGCCACACTTGGAGATTATACTGCAACTCATTAAAGATCCTAGTGGAACTAGGAAATTTCCAAAACCAGCTGCCACATCCTTGTAGGAAAAGAATCCTAACCAAATAGGAAGTCCACAAGTCAAATGGAAGTAAATAACAAAATTCTTACAGCTTTTGTTGACCAGTATTGTGGAGCCTTGTCAAAGTTTGATTGACCTGAAATTTTAACCCATAGTAGGAAAACATGTCTGGAGAGTCCACATAAAATTTTAGCTTGATTCAATAGTCGGATTAAGAATTATAATTATTGCCGTAAACCTAGACTGTTGTGCTTTTTATGCCAAAATCCGAATCTGACCTTACTTGGGTTGTATCATAAGGCTGAACCGTATTAGTGGGGGTCTCCATTTCCAATAGTGCTGATGTCTAAGTACAAGTTATCTTTGTGTCACACTTCTATCAAACCTGATTTACTTGGCTTTCCGAGAATCGGTGTCTTTGTGTGTGGGTTGCATGACCATGTGATCACAAGGTTCGCATAATTTGGTATCAGAGCTTGGCTCCATTAATCAGGTTATATCCCTTTGAAAGTTTTCGTTTCTTGTTGTTTCCGCAAAAAAATTCCTTAGTGTCCAATTTCTTCTCCTTGATTTTGCAGCATATAAAAAAAAACAAATTTAGTTATTTCATTTGGTTCCTATCCAAAATATATCAGTAGCATAAACAAAAAATGAAAAAAAAAAAAACAAAAGTCGTTCAAAAAGATGTTTATTGGTTTCTACCGTAGAAAACTAAACAAGGGAAAAGTGGACCAAATCAACTCGGAATTAGCTCCAATTTGATACTCATATTACTGGAGTCCTAATCGCACAACATATTGATTTTGAGGTCAATTGGATATCGTATACTTTGGGTTTCAAATTCGGGTCTAATCAGGTCTGATTCATAATGTTTTTATGTTAGTATATCAAACCTTATAATAAATTGATCAAAGTTTATATTCTGTCTATTTGAGTTGATATCACACCATATCTGAAATTTTAACGCAATTGGACATCATTTACATTAGGTCCAGATTCGGACTTAACTCGTCGTAAACGAGTCTATTTTGCGTCAACTTTTGAAATTCGCTTTCTTTCTGTTGTTTTCATTTCTTGGAGTTTTGTTTTCATCATATCCAACATATTTGGGTGTTGTTTCATCATTTTGCATATTTTTGTTTCTGTTTTTATTCGAGTCTTCAGTTTCGTTCATATTTCTAATAGACTCGCTTGCTACTCGCGAGACTATCATCGCAGTTTCGTTTTGCTTGTTTTCTGGTTTTTATTGCTTCTTGAGTCATATATATATATATATATATATATATATATTTGGATTGCACTGCCAAGTTGGTTTTATTTAGTGTTGGTTTCAGTTTCACAAGAACCGCAAGAAGGTGAGATGAGAGGTTCACAGCGTGTGAGGATATTAAAAGTGTTCGAGTGAAACACGAGCGACATGAGGATAGTTTTTTTTACCACTAACCAATTTTTACAAGTACTATCATGTTAGGTCAAAACAACACATCACCCCATCCCGAGGGAGAACTTACGTTCCAAATGCAAGCCATGACGCTGATGATGGAGAGGATGAATTTTTTGATGGGAAATGTGTGACAGACTTGATAGGGTGGAGAAATATGGTAACGAGGCTGGTACAAGCACCCAAAATATGAGGAAACTTGGCGTTGAACTGAAAGCAAACAGTGGTAGTGGGGCCGTAAGGCCAAGGTGGGTTGATTATGCAGATTTTGAGGAGGACATTGATGATATTGGTGACGGTGGTTTTAAGGATGAGACCATAGGCCCTCGGGAAGGCTTTCGGCAGCATAGAAACCGAAGGGATTTCATGTATTTTGATGAGGGGTTATGGCAAAAGAAAATGGGGATTCAAAAGGAGAGGTGGTATCAAAGGGGGAGAAATAAAGAGATTAGTGTTCTAAAACCTGAATCCAAGAGTCTATCCCGTATTCTAGGGGAGATGAAGCAGGAACTTGATGTGTTAACGACAACAGTCAATGCCTAGCAAACTGCAGAAAGAGAGGAGAAAATATGTTGCAATGATGATATACGAAATAGAATGGCTGCTACTTTCATCCAAAGTTGTTGGCGACTATTATTGGAAAGAAAAGAACTCCAAAGGCTTCAAAAAGAGGCTAAGGAATTGTCCATTCAACTTGTTGGTGATTCGAGGATGAATCATCTTGAAGAGAGAGGGAATGATATGATCCAGGCAAGGTCAAATTCGGATTTTGATGTAAAATGTGCAACTATCCATTTTTATGGCAAGAGTTATAATTCTCAATCCGACCGTTGGATCGGGCAAAAAGTTTACATGGAGTCTCCTGACATGTTGTCCAACCTTGGGTTCAAATTTTAGATTAATCAGAGTTCGGGAAGGCATCAAAATACAGGTCAATAGAGGCTATACAAATTTTGTTATTTAGTTCCTTTTGACTTGTGGACTTTCTATTTAGCTAGGATTCTTTTCCTAAAAGGATGTGGCAGCTTATTTTGGGAATCTCCTAATTCTCTAAAGATCTTTAATGGACTACAACATAGTTTCCATGTGTGGCAAGGATTCATAAATGTTTTAGAATCCTTTTCTTACAAGGATTCCTTATTCATCCTAGCTACAAAAAGGAAAGAAGACTTCAGACTAAATTCTACCTTCAGATCAGATTTCCTAGTCTATTTGGGACTTATTGATGGTGACAAATCTGATTCTAGCATATTTAGGATGGTAATTTTCAGATTTGTATTATTTTTATTAATTTCTTCTTAGTCTTTGGGTTATTATTACTTGTTTGGGTCAATTGTAAGTGGGCATCATATAAGTCCACCTAAGGGGGGTCCATTAGGGTTTATTTAAGTCTAGAGTTAGTATAAATAAAGGCATAACCAGACATGTAAGTTAGACAATTCAGATTAATAAAACTTCTTATTTGCCGCACTTTGTGTGTGTGTGTGTTGGTGAGATAATCTTCCTTCCATGGTTCTCTAAAGAACTAAAAAAATGACTTATCGAAAAACAACTGTCTTCGTGGCATCATCCTTATACTTCTCGTTCGCGAATCAATATTCGTTGGGTGGGGGTCCCCATTTTTAATAATGCTGGTGCCTAGATACAAGTTTTCTTTGTGTCACACTCCTATCAAACCTGATTTACTTGGCTTTTCGGGAATCAGTGTCTTCGCTGTGGGTTACGTGACCATGTGATCACGAGGTTCGCATCAAAATGTCTCCTTGTGGTGTTGAAACGGATTTGGAAATACTACCTGTTTGAGATAAAGAGTCACAGGAAGCTTGTTGGGACACCTTTTGTAACTCCAGAAGTAATTCTGGTGATTTGGATATAGTATCAACCCAATGTTGAACTGCACCTATTTGTACTTGTGGTTGTTTTGTAGTTTCTTCTTCTTCAATAACTGCCTCATACCAGGATTTGATAGGTTTGGCAGCTAAGATGGCCGAAGACATGAGTTTTGCAGAAGGCTTGGGATCTCTAGTTTTATAGGCTGGGTTTGGGGGGCTTTCCCTTTGTCTTTGGATTTTGTTTTAGGAGGCATCAGGACCTATTTTGAAGGAATTCTTGGGTTAGGAAATCAGGAATGAAATTTAAATCTCCTTTAATGCAAACAATATCAAAATAAAAAAATATCTTGCCCTCAGGCAAAAAATTGTTTTGAAGCAAGATTTTAAACATCTTTTTGTAAAACTTCTTTTGCTGATTTGCAATCAACACGTAAAAATTTTTTTTGATTTAATAAATCACTTTCAAATTTTGTAATGTAAAGGACAATTCAAAGGATCTCTTTTTATATAGTAGAGTAATTATTTTGACAATCATTCTAGTGGGCGGATGTGTATTGGAGTATTTGTTCTTTATTATCTTATACTTGTTTAAGAATACCACCATATCATAGGTCATAGGCATCGGTCTCGACGATCTTAGGAGCTAACGGGTTAGCTAAATGGAGGAGAGGAATGGTTTGGACCTATTTCTTAATCTGTTTGATAAGGTTGGTGTGGAGGTCAGACCAAAGATTGTGGTTGGTTTTTAACCTGTCATGTAAAAGTCTAGCAAGACGACTAGATAATAGTCTAGAACATAATTAAGACTGTCTAAAAACCTCTGGAATTGGGTTTTATTAGTAATCTTATAAGGAAATTTATTTGTAAAGGTTAAAAATCTCTCTATTGGTGTTACAGTATCTTGATAGATATAATGGCCTAGGAAACGGACACAAGTTTGAAAGAGAGAAATTTTTGTTTTGGAAACGACTAAACCATTTTGTTTTGCAGTATGAAAGAATGTATGTAGATGTTTGAAATATTGATCTATGGAATGTGAAAAAATAAGTACATCGTAAATGTAAACAATGCAGAATCTTGAATATGCATTGAAGATGTCATTCATGATGCATTGAAATTCAGATGGTGCATTCTTTAAGCCAAAGGACATGACATTCCATTCGTATTGACCAAAGGGAACTGTAAAGGCAGTTTTGTATCTATCTTTGGGATCAATTTGAATTTGCCAAAATTTGGATTTCATATCAAATTTAGAAAATATGAATGCAGAATGCAATTTTTGCAACAAATATTTTTTGTTGGGGATTGGATATCTGATCCATTTTAAAGCAGAATTTAAAAGTTTGTAATTGATCACAAGTCTAGGTGTGCCTCTTTCAATTTCAGAGTTATTATTTACATAAAAGGTTGCACACGACCAAGGTGATCGAGACTTTTGGATAAGACCTTTAGACTTGAGATCGCGGATTTCAAGTCTGCAATACCGTTTTAAATCAGCATTCATTTGTATAGGTCTTACTTTTGTAGGTATAAGTTTTTCTGAAATAGTATCTTCATATGGAAGATCAACGATGTGTTGTTTTCTTTTCCAGAAAGCATTAGGTAACTCTGAACAGAGTTACCTATTGTTCAATCTTATTTTGTATATCAATGATTTTCTTTTGTAAATCAGAGTTTTGTAATTATTTGTTAATATGACAAAAGGAAACATGGTTTTGTAAATTATGTAGATGAAATTGTTTTCCATGAATCAGTGCATTGATATGATAAGGATGTATGAAGCATGCTTTAATCAAATTCAAATTTCTAGTCTTAGATTTTTCTAAGAATGGAAAACAAGTTTGATGTTATTAATTTTGGAGGTAATACAATTATGATGTGCTTGATATGGAGTGATCATGTCGATGAATGGAGTGCGAAGGATGATGGTATGATTAATATCTTTTGTGACGACAAAGAATGTTTTAAGAGAGATGCCTTTGTTGAAAACAGAGGCTTGGGTTTTGCTTGCAATATGCAATTTTGAATTCTTAGCAACATAGAGTTTTTCAGAAGTATTTTGTAAAAATTATTTTAGAACTATGCCTTCTTTGATGCAGTTTAAAACTGCACCCGTGTCAAATAAGGCAATAGTGTCAAGTTTGAAATCTTCTGAAAAAATTAACGTAATTCTAATCAAATATTTTTTTGGAAGATATTTGTGTTAATACATTCAGGAAAATCATCTGGATATGCTCAATATTGGTAAGTGCATGAGGTAATGCATGGGATTCAATGGTTTGATCTTCTGATTCAGACTCAATGTCAGACTGACTTTCAATTCTAGACAGAAGATTGTAACACGACAAAGTCTTTCTGTTGGGCTTGTTTTAAGGTTTGTAACTCGGTTTTGAGGGTTTTAATCTCAGAATGTAATTCAGGAATTATGACTGTGGTTTTGGATTTCTTTTTGTTAAGGATCTTTGTAAGGTCATAGGTATTAGTGCTGGTAGAAGGTAATAATTAATATAGAGCGGTCTGGAGGGTTAGATGGAGGGTGCTCTAGTTGGTTGAAATCTTTCAACAGTTTATCCAAATATGTTTTTTGAAGTTGAGGATCATCAAGTCTTTTGATAGCCTTAAGAATGAATTCTTGGTCTTGGGTTAAGACGTTAATTTGTTTGGAGTTTGTAGGGGCATCTGAAGTAGCACTGGTAGTTGCTATTTCATCAATTTGAAACTCTTCTTCAGAAGTGTCTAAAGGAGAAGGGCTAGTGTCTTTGGCTTCAATGTATAGGTTTTATATTTGGTTGATGGTTTCTTCATCTATTTGGAGCTCATGTAGTTTGGTATTGACTTTGCAGAAACGAGATGTATGTCTTTTCTGGTTATATTTATAACAGGTAATGTTTTTTAGGTTAAATTTTTGTTTGGGTTTTGACTAGAAAGGCCTATTGGGTTTGGTAAATTTGTTGTAGGGCTTTTTATAGTAAGGTTGTTTTGATTTGGAGTAAAACTATTATCGGTATTTATGGGCCGATCGTTTATAAGGAGGTTTTTGGCTCGAATAGTTTTTGGGTTTTGAACAGGTTCCATTGCAAGAGGGTTTTTTGGTGGAAAGGTCAAACTAGTAACAAAAACTACCAAGTTCTTGCTTGGTTCGTCTCATTTCCCACTTAAGGTGTTTTTGGAGTTTGAGGTTGTGGCAAATCTTAAGACCTTTTTTTTTTGTGAAGCTCACAAGTTCACCGTATGTAAGCTGGTCATATGGTATGGTTTTGGTGGTAAAGGTATCTTTGATTTTGTTTCGAACTTTTTCTCCTAAGAGAATTGGTAAGCCTGCAAGAAATTTTTCTCTCTAAAAAGGTTGGTTTAAATCTTTTTGAAGCATAACACGAGTAGGAAAGGAATTTTTGTACCACTGAAAGTCACAAAGCTTCTTGCACTGAAGGTTGGAGAGAAGTTCAGCATTTTTGTCTTTCAAATGGGAAGGATCTCTGACAAAATAT
>Ga0325410_1004456_pt1 | contig 15660 bp, 9 predicted proteins | sample PopdelMetagenome_16_FD_206182 | JGI IMG/M metagenome (GOLD analysis project Ga0325410, IMG submission 206182) | Populus deltoides microbial communities from Bellville, Georgia, United States - Xylem-PdIQD-R3 | ecosystem: Host-associated > Plants > Phyllosphere > Stem > Wood/Secondary xylem...
AGTTTTCCATCAATAAGAAGCTTTATGTACAATGGGAGGTGATAAATCAGCGTACTTGCTCCGTTACAAATTTACCTTTCCATAGATATTGGAAGCACAAGCTTTTAAAATGAGAACAGCAATATCTCATACAAAGTACAAGGAGCAGCAAAGCATTGGAAGATTTATAATCACCTTATGAAAAGTCCAAAACTGTGGCAGAAGGCGAAAACTTTATGAAGTGAAAGCACTATAATCAGGTAGCACTTACATATGGGTTTCAATGTTGCATCTAGGGCTACTTCCCGGAGGATGAGAATAATTAGATGGATTCTATCTTCCTAAATCAATCTCCGCCTTCTAGGTGCACGAGACTCCCCACTGTCCACATCAGAGACTCTCGAAGCATTATTTCTTCTTCTGGAAGAAGAAGTCGACAGGGAGACCGGAGAATCAATTTCCGCAGCAGTGTCCATTTGACTCTCCGAGTTTATAACAGCAGCAATGCTTGAGAAAGAATCCCTATCATCAACAGGCTGGGGCTGCTCGTGATTCCTCCCTATGGAATGGGTTCGGAAATATGTTTCAACTACCCCTTCAGTTGAATTCAAAGGAGAAAATGCAGTGTGGGATGAAGATCTTTGAGAGTGTGGGTGTGATCTTCGAGGTAGCAGCACATTTGCCCGACGAGCAGATCCTGTCTCCGTGCTGGCTGTGCCAGAATGTATTAAATCTACTATATCATGAAGCCGACGTGCATGCCCTCCCACAGGGCTACTTGGGCTGGTCTGAGTTAAATCCACTATCTCATCAGGAGGTCCGATAGGATTTTGCTCAGCTCGCATTCCCCTATATGTCATAATCCTATTCAGAAGGGATTGGGTCCTATCAGCAGCTCCACGGGAACCATTTGAGTCCTGTGGCAGAGATAAATCCTGAGCGAAATCAAGTCTACTTCCAAGTCGCCGAAGCATCTCCTCCACTGGGAAGCTGTAAAGATGCCTTGAAGCAGTTTGTCTCAAACTCTCAACCCGCCGTGCATGAGGCCTAATAGGGATCTCCAGATTCGTATCCTCTACTGGCTCGCGAGTGGTACATCCACGGCCGTAAATTGGGGTCACATTTTTCATGGTCACCTCTCCCTTGCAAACTGGGCATTCTTTCGCATCTGAATGAACATGCAACCACTGGTAGAGGCATGGCCAACAAAACAAGTGACCACAGCAAGTAACAACAGGGTCTGCAGCCAAATCCAAACAGATATTGCAATCAAAGAAGCTCCCATCAATGTCACTGGTCTTCTCAACATCATCCTTTTTCTCTGACACCTCATCTTCCAAAAAAACATTGTTATTTTCGCACAATTTAGGCGCTTCATTTGTTCTTTCTTCAGCAGCAACACTTCCCTCACCAGCCTGTAATGTGCCCACATGGCCAGGATTACCCATCAGTTGATTCAGTTCCACCGAAAGGCTTTGACTTTGTAGTGGAAGTTGAAATTGTCTCCATCTTCTGTGTTGGCGAGCCCTAAATCTGACAGCTTCCCTAATTCTCACAATAGGGTCATCAACCCAATCATCCAAATTCACTGCATCATTAGGTGCTTCTAATTCTGATTCAGCCTCAGGACCAGGACCGAGATTCAAATCAAGATTCATAGTATCAGATGTCTCCTCATCCATCCCAAATTCAACAATTCCAGATCAAAAACCCTAAAATTAACAAAAACACTACAGAGTCAGATTAAAATATCAACTCTCTCACAAAATAAGAACCAAGTTAACTATATCACCAATTCCACAAACCCAGATAAAAATCCCTCCCTTCACAGTACCAACAATCAAACCCACAAATTTCAAGAAGCATATCATAAAATCCACAATTCACCACAAATTACACAAACCCAGATAAGAAGTCCCATGAATTAATCAAAAACCCAAAACTAAAAACCCCAAATTAAAAAAAAAAACCCAATTTACTTGCACCAAGGAAACCCTAGTTAAAGGTCACCGAGACTGCAACTTTGAACTAATGGATTTTACAGTAATCAAATAGGAAAAATTAAAAAAAACAAAATTACAAATAATTTAAGCTAAAACGGAGCAAATTATGAAGAGAAATGTGAAAAGAAGAAGATTGAAAGACCTGATGATACTTAAACAGACGATCTTGATAAATTAGATAAAGATTCTTTCGAGACTCGGTGCTGAGTCAGCTCCGAGTAGACTCGACATACGTGGTTGTGATCCCTCTTCTTGATTAGCAAAATCTCGCCTATACACCGAGAGAGAGGTGAGCGTGTGAGATGTGAATGAGTTGAAGTCTTTAACAGAGGGGGGGCAGAGGGATTGTATGTGATAATGTTTAGATGGAAATCGGGTGTAATCGGACGGTGGAGAGTAATGTGGGGCCAGCTAATCAGCAAAATGAGGAATGTGGGTGGGGTAGCAGATGATCAGATGGAGTGTGGATGCGGGATTGTTGGCAATGGGGAATTGAAAGGTAGAGATTGATGTTAAATGCATTATTATGAAACCCGGGCTGGTGGGTTGATCTTGGATTGGGCAATCTAGGGGTTTGATCGGGTTTTAAATTATAAAAATTTAAGTATTTAATTGGCTTGATTAAATTTGAATAACTTGTTTAGTCAACTTAAAACTTGAATCACATTGTGTAAATTAAATGAGATTTTATATATATATATATATATATATATATATATTATTTTTTTAATAAATTTAAAAAATATAAATTAATTTATGAATATTTAATTTCATTTATCTTTTTTCATAACTTACATCTATATTGATTATTTTGATTGTTTCTTAACTTTTTAATATAAAATAATTATATATAGTTTATATTCATATAAATTGTTTTTAACTTTTTAATGTGGGATAACTATACTACACTTCATATTTGTTTTTATAATTTACATTCACTTTTTTTATATAGTTTTTATCTATATGCATTCTTTCTTAATTTTTTTTATTTGTGATAACTATATATAATTACATCCACATGATTATTTCTTAATTTTTCAATGAGAAATAATTATACTACACTTTATATTTTTTATAATATATATCTACATGAATTGTTTCTTAAATATACTACACTTCATATTTTTTTTATAGTTTATATTCACATTAATTATTTTTTAATTTTTCAACGTGGGATAACTATACTATATTTTATAGCATATATTCATATGTATTATTTCAAAAAAAATTTATGTAAAATATTAAAATCTCAAATATAATTTTTGGATTGAGCCGCATCAATTTATAAAGCCTGATTAATACTAGGTTAGATTTAATAACTATGGTGAAATATATCTTATTTATTGAGGTTAGGCTAGAATTATACGCTGATTTAATAACTATGCTTTGCAAGGGGAGATTGTGTGTGTGTGTGAATGTGAATTTCGTGTGGAATTTAGAGGGGAGAGAGAGGATGCTCTGAGCGTGTGAATTTCGTGTGGAGTTTAGACTTTAGAGGGGACTGATGTTTGTGAGATTCATAAGTAGTATTAATATAATCTACGGTAAAGTTGTGGCCCATCGCTGCATAGATGTCATGATATTTGTGAGATTGATGAGTGATCTGACGGTCAAGATAAATGCGGATACATTGCTGGGCTCATTGTTTGGTATAAGTTATTTTTTAAAATGTTTTTTAATTAAAAATATTAAAATAATAACCTTTTTATTTTTTAAAAATTTATTTTTGATATCAGTATATCAAAACAATAAAAAAACACTATAAAAAAATTAATTGAAAGTTAAAATAAAATCTCAAAAGTTTTTAAAAACATGGTTGAACCGCAATGTCAAATAGAATAAAAAAATGGCTCTAATCGGCTCTTTTAGGATTAAGAATTAAGATACTCAGTCTAGTTAATGACTCAGTTCATGAATTTAGCTGGTCAACTTGAGTCAACCTGCCAAACTCGTAACTCAGATTATTAGACTGGGATAACCTCATAAAAAGCAAACAAAAATAAGCTATGAAGCCTAATCACCAATCAATAAAATATTGAATGATGAAATTGAAAAAAAAATCAATAAAAAAACAAAAAAAACCTCAGACAATTAGGTTATCCATCCAAACCCGTGACTTAGTTTATAAAGCTTAAATAACCTTATAAAAAGTAAATTAAAATAATTAATGAAGTTCAAACTCCAATAAATTAAATTTTAAATAATGATATTTGAATTGAAAAAAAATCGCTTAAAAAATAAATAATAATTTGTAAGGAAATGTAAGGAACACCATCATCTCTTTTGGTATTTTGTTAATTAATTTAGGATTGAAGTTAAGAAGTTTTTATGTTAGCAGACTTAACAAGGATGCTAAAAAAGACAGATGCAAGTAAACAAAAAATGTTGAAACTCATTTTCTAATTAACCCAATTTGAAAAGATGAATTTTATAAAATAATAAAAAAGCACACAAAAAAGACATGAGTAAACTTGAGTTAGCTTGTCAAACACACGACCTCGCTCGTGAGATTAGGATAGCCTCGTAGAAAGAAACTTGAAAAACAATCATGAAGCTCAAATAAAAAACCAACCTAATTTTGAAGAGCAAAAAAAAAAATCAATGAAAAACCGATGAAAATAAAAAGAACCAAGTCAATCCGGGTAATTCATTAAATGTATGACCTAGGTAATGAGATCGGGATAACCTCGTAAAAATATAAGAGAAAACAATTACGAAGCCTATGTAAACACTAAAATCCCAATAAGTCTAGCTCATGACCTAAGCTCTCTGTGACCAAACAAATTAAATTTATTGGGCTTCGGCCAAAATTAAATTAAAAAACTAAATCTAAATACATTTCATGATTCTTACTTTAATATCATTCTAACTAAGGGTATTTTAAGTAATTTTCATATCAATTTTTTCTAAAATGCCCTTTAAATAAAAGACATTTGAGATAAATTGCATGTGGTATATATATAAAATAGATAATAAAGCCATCAAATCTAGAGAACAAAGAAAAAAAGAACACAGAAAAAGAGAGGACAAACACAGAAAAGAAAAAAAGAAAAAAGTAAAAACTAAATACTTGCAAGTTCTCCTATACAAATTCAAATCTACCAAAGAAACAAAGGAAACAAATGATTGAAATCATTTCCTTCATTCAAATCAAATCAAAGAAGCAAGAGATCAAAATCCTTTCCTTCATCAAATCAAATCAAATCAATATCTCAAACGATTAAAGTTTTTGAACTCGTGTGAATACGCTTCATCAAATCAAATAAAAAAGATGGATCTAAAATAAGTCCATTAACCCACTATATAAAACATTTAACTAATTTATCATTATGCCTTCTACCCTTTACCAAAAACACACACACACACACACACTTTCTCCACCAAATTAATCACTATTTTCTTCCTTAGAATCTCTATCTTTTTTAGCTAAGAAATCCAAATTAAAAAAATTGTTTCCCCCTGCATGTTAGATCACAACCTATTTCCCTTCATATTTAGCTCATAAAATTTAACAAAAGCAACACACCATTCATTCTTTCATTTATTGTATGGTATTATCCAACACACAAATTCAACTCAATCAAGCAATTATAGTATTAATATAAAATTTTTCTCTAATTTTAGGGGCATTATGAGTTGAATAGAAGGAAACCTCTTATTGATTTTCTCATTATCATTGTGTTTGGAGAAGAAAATTCTTGTATGAAAATCTCAAGAAAATAAATAGAACATTTTTCTTGATTTATTGAATTCAAGCTTGTAAAAAACATTTAGTTTCAGTTTAGTCGAGTCCTAGAAGATATAAAACTCTGCCTTTACATGTTTATTTTGAACCTGATTTTTGATATGTTTCTTTACTGTATATTATTTTCATCTTTTAAATGAAAGTCTTGACATCTTAAATGTAATGAATTTTGTCTCAACTACTAAAGCATTGCTTCAAACTTTAACAAATGTTGAATTTAATCTTCTCCTTGCACATGTGCAATCTATTTGCACATAATATGAGATTAACATACCATATATGAATACTTCATATAAAGCTACAAATCGTTCATGTCAACAACAAGGATTGTTGGCAGTTTACCAACACTATAATTGTGATATATTTAACTCAACAATACTTTTTAGTTGGAATAGTTAAATTCTAGATTTAGTGATGAGATAATGAAACTTTTTGTACTTAACTCTGTTTTAGAACCTAAGAACAACTTTAAATCATTTAAAGTTGATGTTATTTGCAAGTATGCTAAGAATTTGATCTTGAAGATTTCAATGAATGAGATGTATTATTTAAGATCTCATCTAGAACATTATCAAATTTATATGATTCATCATGAGAGATTTCATAATACGTCTACCATTTTTAAATCATGTCGAGGATTAGTCGAAATAAATAAGTTGCAACACTATTATGTGATTGATATGTTTATTCGTTTTGTTTTGACTTTGTTTGTTTCCACTGCCACCATAGAGCAAATATTTTTAGCTATGAAACATGTTAAAAATTGTGTTTCGCATTAAAATGAAAAAAAAAATTCTTAGTAGATTCTATGATGATTTACATTAATAAGAGCTAGTTAAAGATATCGATTCAGATTCGATCATAGTTGAATCTATTCAATAAAATATCGAAGGGTACAACTTTGATAATATCATTTATCTTTACTCTCTCTTTAGTTCTATGTACTTTAAACTTCATTTTTTTTTTCATATTTTATGTTATGTATTTGGATTAAAATTTTATTCTTAGGTTAACCTAGTTCTATGAGTTAATGATTGATCTTGAAAAAGTAAATTATATGTATTTGCTTAGTAGCCTAGGGTGGAAGAAATTCTTGGCTTAGCTCTTGCCCATACCAACTTAACCGAATCCAAAGCTTTACCCCTTCTCTCTACCATGAACTTGCCACTATCAGTTGGCATTAAAATCCATAAATCTTTTTTGTGTCGAGTATCCCTGCTCATCCTCCCAACTTACACATACCTAACTCTTAAAATCCAACTGCCAAGTCAATTTTACTATCAAATCAACACCTTCACACACAATCCCCATCTCCCACATCTCTTCATTGACAATAATAAACCATCTCAGTAAAAAGACTTCTACAATTCTTACTCAGGGTTTGAATGTCATGAATAAGGTATTGGGGAAGCAACCTCATTCGTTCATTATAAATAACATTAACTAGATCTTTTAAATTCTAGAACCTAGTTTCAAACAGAAAATGTTAGTACACCATTTTATGTGAAGCTATTGTATTAGAAAGTTGATGACGTGATACAAAAGCATAATCACTCTATTACTTCCCTTCAAACACTAGGTGAGGATACATCTATCAATTCAAATTCCTTTATATTGCTTTTTTTACATGCTCTAGAGCTATGGCCTATTGTTGATGTCAAGATCAATTATTCAGCAAAATTGCTCAACATTCAACACAATCAATGCTCCAACAACATCCATAATCAAACCAATACACAAAACCTAGAAATTATAGTTCAAATCAACCCAATTAACTTGAAAATTATGACCCAAGCCATTTGAAATCCATCCAAAACAAACTCGAAAATTACAACGCCATTAATAAAAGTGGTTTCCTGTAAACCACTTTTCAAACTTTTCTACGTTTATTTATTATTAGAAAAGTTGATAATGAAAAACATTTTTCAATAAAAGAAAAATTTAGCTTAGTTTTCAGGAAAGTGTTTTCCTTTTATTTTGGGTGGAATACACTTTCCAGAAGTTGCAAAAAAAATCCAAAAATACCATGTTATTTGTTAATTATATCAAATTTGATCCTCAATCTTTTGATTGTTATATATATATTTTTTATTTTTTTCAATTTCATCGCTTAAAATTTGATTTAATTTGATTTTTATATCAAATTTAGTCCTTAATTGTTTTTTTATTGTTATTGGTTTTTATCTTATCCTTTTTCTTAAGTAAAAATTTTTTATCTATCAGATCTGGTCTCTATTATCTTGAAATTTATTTATTTTATTTGAAATAATTTATGAAATTAGAATTTTCTTTTTAATTTTTTTATCTGTTAAATTTAGTCTCTATTCTTTTGATTTCTATTTGGTTTATTTGAAATAATTTATGAAATTAGATCTTTTTTTCAATTTCATCATGCTTCAACCTTTTCATCTATCATATTTAGTTTCTATTCTTTTAATAAACTTGAAAAAACATTAATAAGAGATTTTTCAGATCATTTTCTATTATCTTGAAATTTATTTATTTTATTTGAAATAATTTATGAAATTAGAATTTTCTTTTTAATTTTTTTATCTGTTAGATTTAGTCCATATTCTTTTGATTTCTATTTGGTTTATTTGAAATAATTTATGAAATTAGATCTTTTTTTTCAATTTCATCATGCTTCAACATTTTCATTTATCATATTTGGTTTCTATTCTTTTAATAAACTTGAAAAAAAACATTAATAAGAGATTTTCCGGATTATTTTCTATGACATGGCTAAATATTAAAAAATATTTTCAACTCATTTTTCATCATACTACCAAACATAAAAAATAATCCACTTTTCAAAAGTAAACTTCTTTCCAATAAAAAAATGGGGCCTAAAGACCAAACACAAATACTTAGAAGTTCTCCCAAAGAAATAAGCAAAGGAAATAACAAATTAAATCCTCCCAAAGAAATAAGCAAAGGAAATAACAAATCAAAATCCTTTCCTTCATCAAATCAAATCAAGTTAAGATCTCATACAATTAAAGCTTTTGAGCTCGTGTGAATACTCCATATCAAATCAAGTCAAGTTAAGATCTCACATAATTAAAGCTTTATGACTCGTGTGAATATCTTTCCATCCAAAAGATCTAGATTTGATAATTAATAAGTGGATTCATGCATATGAAGAGCACTTCAATAGAGTTTCTATCTTTTCTTGTAATCAGATTCATTATTTTAATTTTTTTTTCACCATTTTAGTATATTTTAACACATGAAATTTTGTCTTGCTGAGATGCATCCAAAGTCACCAAGATAGGTGGCATTCTTACATCAAAGGACATCGCATATGCAACTTGAGCTCATCGACATCCTTTACAGGCTAGGGCATGTAATGCACGCTTTAATCTATTTGTCACTGCCCATTAACCTTAGTTCTTATAATTGTTTTCAATTTCACATTTGGTCACTTAAGCCTTAAAAGTCTATTTTGCAAAACCAAGTATCAATTAAGCATTGTATTTTTTTTTCTCAACATTGTAGGATCCCTATAACTAGGTAACGAAAAAACTATGTAAAGTCCAATCCCAAAAAAATTCAATGATAAAGGATCAAATTGAGAAAAAAACCGAGTGACAAAAAAATAGGGTTGATATCTTTCCTTGCTCATGCAACTCCATCCCTGATTCTTTCAAGAAAAAAGGGCTCAATATTTGTTTGTTATTCAAATTTGGTCCCCAATGCTTCAATTTTTTTAAATCAATTAAATTTTATTTATTTTTGGCAAACTAAGCATCAACTGAATGCCATTTTTTTCTCACAACTTTGAGAACCCTACCCAAAGTGAATTGAAGCAAAGTATCAAGTTAAATCTCAATTCAACCCAATTTGAAAAGATACAATTGAAGAAAAAAAATTGAGTGACAAAAAAAATATAGCACTATTACAATCCACCTTAAATATTTGTTTATGTAAATAGTGATTTCACAAAATGTTTTAGTTTTTGTTTTAATTAAAAATAGGTTATTAAATATAAATTTGAAATCTATAAGTATTTTATCATCAAAGCATTTTAACTACCAAAACCATGGACATTTTAACAAGTGCTATAAAAACATCTATTAATTTTTTCCACAATGATTTAGTTTTTTTCTCCTTAAAACCATGAGAATTCTACCTGAAGTCAATTTAAGCAAACTATCAAGTTTGATCCCAATTCAACCCAATTTGAAAGGATGGAATTGAAGAGAAAAAAAACTTGAGTGATAAAAAAAAATGGCACTATTACAATCCATAAAAAATATATGTATGTGTGAACAATGATTTCCTAAAATGTTTTAGTTTTAGTTTTTAATTAAAAACAGGTTATTAAATATAAATTTGAAATTTAAAAGTATTTTATCATCAAAGTATTTTATCATCAAAGCATTTTAACTACCATAACCATGGACGTTTTAACAAGTGCTACAAAAACATCTATTAATTGTTTACCTTCCTCTCAACTCATCTAACATATCATCAAGCTTAGAGATGAGATGTCTATACTTTCCTGTAATATTATTGACAACGTGACAATCAACAACATCATCCAAGTCTCATTCCTTTTAGGCACAAGTAACACCAGAATAACACATGGACTCATGCTATCTCTTATGTATCCTTTTAACATCAGCTCATTTATTGGCCTTTGAAGTTTTTTTGAACTTGGTTTTAAATTAACTTTTTATGTTAACATGTTTTGCTCATTATTAGAAAATTAGTAAATACAAATAGAAATACTGACAAAAAAAATTCTATTGTTAAATTGCAATGAAATTTATTGAAAAAATATTTTCTTATTATGTCCCTCGGTATACACCGATGTAATTTTTTTATTAGTGCATATTGAGGGAATTAAAGTGAGAAATGAAGGAATAGAAAAAGAAAAAAAAAAAGAAGAATATATGACATGTCATTGTTATATATAGTATTATCAACGAAAAAAACTCATAACTAATATCAGTTAGTAAATCCATCAGTAATATTTAAGTTATAACCTGGTGATCGACCCCCATATCTTCCTCCTCTATTTTTTGTTCTTCTTCTATTTTTCTTTATAAAAAAATAACGAACCCCCATTTTATCACAAATCAAACTCCTATCATAAGAAACCCAAAGACCCCAACACTTAGTTTGTTAGCATCCATATTCTGGTTTGTTTTTTAGAATTCCCCACATCAAATAAGCAAAACTACCTATATTTTGTTTTAACTCATTTTAAAATGTTAATTTTTTTTGGTATTTTGATGTAGTATATTAATTTGTTTATGTGTTTATTTGTTTTATAGCTTTTTTCCATAGAAATTTGTTCTATGAATATATGATTTGTACATGTTAGGGTTTGTTTGAGGTATTGAAAAATTTTATTTATTTGTAATTTGATGAAACTAATTTTAATTTTGTGACTTGGGTGTTATGTAATGAAATAAATAATGATTTCTTTAATGAGCACGTTTTATATTTTGTTAATTTTTTGTTAAGTTGGAATTTTGGTAATTGTGGAGGAATTTGAATCTTTGTATAAAATTAATAATGATTTAAAGGTACTATTAAAATAGATTTAACAAGTTTGAGTTAAACCAATGATAGCTAATTTATTTAGTTAACATAATTAATTAATACATGTTGTCATCAATATTTTATATAAGTTTGATATAAATAATGGATGATCATTGTGCAAGATGGATTATTGTAATGAGGTTGAGAGTTTTATTAATTACACCCTATCTAACCCGAAAAAATATTAGTGGAGGCGGTATTAGATGTTCATGTAAGATGTCTAAAAATAAAAAGTTTCTTGATTTAGATGTTGTTACGATGCATCTTTTATAAAAAGGATTCATGGAGAAATATTTGTATTGGTTTGCACAAGGAGAACTATATGTTCCTTACGATACCATGATATAGAGGAATTTTTTATCATGGTATCGTAAGGAATTGGGTTAACTTCTACCTAATTTATCGTGGTGATATAGCTAGTATTGGTTTGCACATGGAGGATGATTGGGTTAACTTCTAGTTTAGGAACATGTATGGAGTTGTAGATGATAATAGTAATTATTATAGGAGTATAATTATGGATGTAATAGGAATGAATCAGGGTAATGCAAATGAATTTTTAACTGTAGATAAATAACAAAATACAGACGTGACCAATTTTTTTGATCTTTTGAAAGACTCTGACGAACCATTATAGGATAGATACACAAATCACAGTAAATTATCAGTCGTTGCACATGTGTTCACCATCAAGTCAGATTATAGGCTGAGTGAGGCCGATTTTGACAAAATTATCGAATGAGAGAGAAGCATTTTACCTAAAGGGAATAGGCTGAAAGAGAACTTCTATATTGCTAAATCCATGATGAAACCCCTTGGCATAAGATACCAGAAAATTGATATGTGTTCAAACTTCTGCATGTTGTACTACCTTGAAAATGCAAATTTGATCGAGTACAAAACTTGTGGGTGTGCTTGGTATAAACTCAGATCTAGCAGGTAAAGGATTCTAGTCGTACATAGAAAACTTAGATACTTCTTAATTACTCTTAGACTGCAAAGGTTATTCATGTCTTCGAAGACTGTTGAACACTTAACATGACATCATTCACATAATGCGGCAGATAAAGTCATGACGCACCCTTGTGATGGTCGCAGATGAATTTAATCCATTCGAGTTATTTATGACTCTTTATTTTTCTTGGCCGGTAATTCTCACAGTTTATAACTTGCCACCAGAGATATGTATGAGACTAGAGTTTATGTTTTTATCTACGATCATACCTAGTTGTAATAGTCTGGGTAGGAACATAGATGTTTGTCTTCAACTGTTGATTGATGAGTTGAAGCAGTTGTGGTTGCTAGGACTTTGACTTATGATGTCTTGAGGAATTTATTTTTTTTCAAATGAAGGTAGCTTTGATGTGGATTATAAATGATTTTCTTGCGTATGAGATGGTTTCTGGTTAGAGCACGCATGAAAAACTAGCATGTTTATATTGTATGAAAAATAACAAGGTCTTCACCTTAATAAATAGTGATAAAAAAATCTTTTTTTTTCATTGCCATCAGCAATTCTTGCCAACTGATTATAAGTACAGAAAGAACAGAAAATACTTCTTTGTTGGTAGAATTGAAAAGGATGTTGCATCGCCAGTATCATTGGGTGAAGAATTGTATGGCGTGGTATTGTAATATGATGACATTGTATTTGGTTTTCAATCTGATAAGCAGAAGTTTTATGGTTTTGATGTGATCTATAATTAGGTAAAGCAAAGTGTTTGAAAACATAGTGAAATTGTTATCTTTATACAAAGAAAAACAAAATTTAGCATTTAAATCGATGCTTATATAACTTTTAAGGGTTAAATTGCATAGAAATAATGTTTAATAACCAAATAAAAAAACTTAAAGAGACCTAAATGGAAAAAAATGGTCATCAACTTTTTAATGAATAGTGAACCTCGGTTAACAATGTTGATCACTGTACAAAAACCCTTTTGTTTTGGTATTTCTTTGTTAAATGTTAATAGTGATTATTAATATTAATTTGTGAATAACAACTTTCATTTATCCAAAACGCAAATTATAATATTATTTCCCTTCTTTCTAGATATCATGATCTCTTGCGGCAATATAAATCACGCGGAGGTAGTTTCAATTATAGTTTTTAAATTCGTTCTGGACTGGCGGGTCGATTTGAAACTCGATAGATCTGGAATTAAAACCAGGTCGGGTTAATGAAAAAATAAAAAAAGTTATTATTTAGTATGACCTAGTTGACCCGGCAAAACCCGGTTGCAACCCGTTGACTTTTGTTTTGTTTTGTTTTTTACTAAAACGATGTTATTTTGAATTTTTTTAAACAAAAATTAACCTGACCGATCCGATAACCCAATCAAAACTTAAAATCCAGACTTTGAATCGAATTGGGTTTAAAAACTATGCTTTTAAGGACACAATTACTTGCGGTGATATAGCTCTTTGTTTTGATTTCAACTTTTATTCGCTATACCAAATTAATTAATATCTGTCTCGATCCATCAAATACATCTTTCTTTCTTTTTTATATCTTATATGACTTTAGGATACACCGATGATACATAAACGAAATATTTGACCGTTCAAAGAGCAATTATAAAGCTAACCCCAACAAATATTTGACAACTCAAGAAGTTCCAATGATAAATTTCTTGTTTTTCCCTAACTTTCCTGCAACTTGCCACCCTAATTTAAAACAAACACTTAATTTCTTTCTTTTATTAAAAGCACGTCTGCCTCATATAATAATGATTGCTTTTTTTTTTTCCAAAACAATGAGCTCCTCTATCTAGTGATCGCAGAGCCTAACTTCCATTCACCTTTTTGCAGTCTGACCTGATCTCTCCACTACTCCCAGTTAATGGGCTAATATTACCCATATTAATCATTGACTGAACAAAACTCTGGAAGAAGGCAGTTTGGTTGCTGCTGAAGTTATTGACAAAAGCGATCGTGGCAGCGCCAGGTGTGGAAAATAACTCTTGGTCTGATTGGAGAAGACCTTGATTGTTTTGTAGGTTGGTGAAGTAATTATTGTCAAAGGCATCTGAAGTTGTAGGATCAAGGTTGGCCAAAGCAGTTCCGCTGCCATTTTGTGGACATATTTGTTGCAGAGTAGTCAAGTATGTTGTGTTTAATGTTGAGTCAGGGTTGCCTGTGTTGCTAAAATTGTACAGCCTGTTGCTAAAGGTTCGACATTGTGCACGTCCGAATGTGTGTGCTCCTGGAAAATATAAAAAAAATAAAAATATATTAGTGTTGGATTTCCAGAATTCTGGATGCAGTTTTGAGATTTTTGAGGTATAATTACCTGATAATGCGACAAGGTCATTGGTGTTTAGACCTACTGCAGAGAACTTTGCAGTGATGTTGTTTAGGCCTTCAGAAGGAGAAGGGATTGCTGTATTGGCTCCAGCCTGATTTGCTGTTAGACTATCCCTTCTTCCCAACAGAACACTCCATGAAGGACCTCCTGACTACAAGAATCATTAAAAGCAGAGTATGTCATGGCTTCGTGTTTTTTCGGCCTTTCATAGAATATTTCACTTGTGAAAACTTCTGAGCATACACAGATCACATTGACTTGCCAAATCAAGCAAAATGAAGAGTTCCGAGAACAAGTTCAGTGTATGGACTAAGTAATTACCTGAGAAACAGATGATTCGGCAGCAAGTGCAAGAATGTCAGCGCAGGAGACAACACCAGGGCAAGAATTCTCCACGGCAGTCTTGATGTTGTCAACAACACCGAAACCCCGAATGGAATTTACATTGGGACCGGCAAACTTTTCGCTGAGTATGCTTGAACTGTTGTCCAGTAGAATTGAAGCATCACATCCCTGTCCACAAAATCAAATTTTTTGATCAACATAATGTCAAGTGTTAATTAAAAACCACTTCAAAGAAATTAAATGATGATATTCAGTTTACATTGACGAAGCAATCATGAAAATGGAGGCGAATAAGGCTGGCGCCAATCCGAGAATCGGATTGAAAAGCCTGCTGAACAACGTTGCTAACGATGCTAGACACATTGGGGCATGTATTAGCATAAAAAGTTGCGTTTAATTGAGCTTTCGACTGGGGCAGCATCATTCCTAGCAAGACTATTGCCACTGAAAAGAAACTGGTAGAAGGAGGAGGAGACATTGTTTTTCTTCTTGAACAGAACAAGAAGCAATTAAACAAAAGGCTTTTCTCTGTCTCTTATTTTGTGCATCAGTGACTACTTTGGCTAGCCAATATATAGAAAAATGTCACATTCATTATACGGAGCTCGTATTCGGCAAGGAAAAGTCTCTGCTTGTTAATAGTAAGATTAACCCTTAAGAAAACGAGTAGTCAGCTTAAAATGTCTTCTCAATGTGTATACATATACACATTTCTCCCTCTAATATTA